>Ga0116229_10000666_pt1 | contig 48218 bp, 43 predicted proteins | sample S1TSphgellanicum_3_FD_87313 | JGI IMG/M metagenome (GOLD analysis project Ga0116229, IMG submission 87313) | Host-associated microbial communities from peat moss isolated from Minnesota, USA - S1T2_Fc - Sphagnum magellanicum MG | ecosystem: Host-associated > Plants > Peat moss > Unclassified... | reverse complement strand
TTTTTTAAAACCTTGATGAAACTAAAATTCATAAATAATTAATAGTGAAATAAATAACTAATGACTTATTAATGATAATGATTATTTAACTAAATGATTAATTATAAATATTAACTATTGATTATCAACTAATTTATTGTTGTTGTTAATTTATTTTATTAACTTGTAATAATAGTAGTTATTACCTATTATGTATAATATATAATTAATACTAAATAATCTTTTTTTCTTTTGTAAGTAACTTACTCACCAAATAATTAACTTAGTTTCATTACCTATTGACTTACGAACCTACCTATTCATCTACCTATTTACTTAATTATTTTCATATAGACTACCTAGCCCACCGACAATATATGCAACATGTATATTTGACATGCCCTAAATGTAAAATAGTTTATAAATATATCATATTATATTTGAAAACATTGTAATATACATCAAAAGTATAGGTACACCCCATAGAGGTAATAAAGTTCCAACTACTTTTGCAATTTATTTGATATAAAAAGTTTGTCAACATGAAAAAGATGGAAAACTAAATAGTCACAAATTGAATTGTTGCATAATATAAGATTTCTTGTAATGTTAATATATTGAAATTAATTTTATGATATCATTAATTATGAAATTCTTGAAGCTAACTAATTCAATATTACAATATATAACGGCATATTTTATTGTATAATATATTTATTAAATTGACAAAGCTTTCAAGTTGATTTTGTAAATCATGGACTTGTGATGCCCTCATATGCAACTCTCTACATGATACAATTTAAAATGTCATATATATATATCAAAAGTATCAAAATAAAAGATCTATGTCTTGGATCTAATATAACAATGTATTGGTACATTAATATATTAGCATATTAATATGTCATTGTATCAATGTATTAATGAATCAAAGAAGTTTTGGGCAATACCCATTGTTTAATTAATGTTTCACATGCCCAATTTGTGGGAAATTGAAATGATCATGCATGACACATCTTTGAAATATCTAACTAAAAGGAGATTAAATTTAAAAATGTTTTAATTAGGATTGATTTTTGAAGCAAGATTCCATTATGATGAATTTTTGGAAAAATAAGGTGACTGCATACAAATCTGATGTTTTGTTGAACAATTTCAGATTTTAGAAAATGAAAAATGTTAAATATCAATTGGTTATAATAAGAAAATGATGTGAAACATAAACTAAGTGTCAAGTTTTCATATGTAATCACTATTTATCGAGTCTAGAATAATGATATACATTGAATGTATTGTTCACATCATGTGCCATTAAAAAAAAAAAAATTTACTAAAGAAACAACTATTTTACCCTACCAACAAACTTGAAAACATGACAACCTTTTCTCCATATATTTTGAAAATTTTCTTGTTGTGTTACATCTATACACATGTGAATGTAAACATTCAACCAAAAAATCCTTTAATGATTAAAAAATAATGTATCAAAACAACATGGTAAATAATAATTGACTATAATAAAAAAAAGCAATGGGAAAGTGCCAATTTTTGAAATGTAACCATCTACTTGTTATCTATGGAAGAGTGGTGATTGATAGATAGATAGATAGTATTGTTCGCACAAAATGAATATTGTATTGGTATTTTTTAATTCAGTAGTAACTACCTTATAGTAACCATAAACTTGGAAACATGACAAGCTTTTTGTCCACGTATTTTGAAAAACTTTTCACACCTTTATTGTGTTTAGGCATGCACAACAAATTTCAATTGTAAAAAAATTCAATATATAAAAAATCCTTACTATATTAAAAAACACATGATAAATAACAAATATTGGTTATAGTTGAAAATGGCAGGAAACATAGATTAGATGCTCATTTATGATGTGCAACTATCCAATTGCTCGAAAGAAACACTAATAAACAAAAAAGAAAATATGTGAATAAAAATATAGCATGTAATATATTGGTTGTTGTATAAAAATTATAAGTTAATTAGTTTTTAAATAGGGTATATTTCATTCAAATAATCAATTTAATTATAATATGGGGTGGCTTTAATATGTATATATTAAAAAAAAGATTATAATAAGGTGATAAAAAATAGGTTGAAATTTTATTTAATACCCCCCTTAAAAATGGTTGTTTGACGCATGTAGATCCCAAACTTTACACTAAATGTCCCCCTAAGTCCAGTTGTCATGTGTGGAAAACAAATGATGATATATGTAATGTATTATTCACATATGTGTGAATAATTTATTGTTATTTTTTCATATGTTAATAATTATTTTATAATAACCATAGACATAAAAATGTCACAACCCTTTGTCCATGTAATTTGAAAAACTTTTCACACCCTTATTATATTTAGACATGCACAACAACTCTCAATTGAATTTTTTATACTACATCAACAAATCCTTAGTGCATCAAAATAACACATGGCAAATAAAATTGGTTATAATCAAAAAGTGACATGAAATGTAAACTAAAGTATCATTTTTATATGTAGGCATTGATTTGTCATGTGTGAAAAACAATCATATATGGAATGTATTGGTCACACAAAATGTGAATAGTGTTTGAATAATCTTTTGATACATTATTAACTATCTTATAGTAATTATAGACATAAACATGACAACCCCTTGTCCATGTATTTTGAAAAAAAATTCTTGCCTTTGCTATGTTTAGACATGCATGGTAGTTTTACATCAAAAAAATCCTTAATGTATCAATAAACATGTGGCCAATCAAAATTGGAGCAAAATGGCAAGAATGTAGGTTAGGTGCCATGTAACCTTCGATATGTCATGTGTCAAAAAGTGGTGAAATATGGAGTGTATTGTTGATGCATTAGACATGAATAGTGTATTGGTATTTTTTAATAGATTAATAACTACCTTATACTAACCATAAACCCAAAAACATAATTTTTGAAAGTATTCCTACCCTTGCATGTAATATATATATATCATGAAATTCATGATGATAACACAACATAATACACAATGGCATGATGCATTAATACAATGTGATTTTGATTACACTATAAAATAAAATGAAAATTATCATTGTTGCCTACACTATTAATTGCTAGGTGAAATTTTTTATTATTAATAAATTTTTTATTCATGTGCAGATATTTTTGGACTAGGGCAAGGTGCCCATTGACTTCAAAAAAGGTATAAATGTAAGCCCTTGGTAGACACTTGCCATCAAAACTTGATACTCATTTTATGTTGGGGAAGAAAGCCTGGACATATGTAAGTCAATTCTCTAAAATGAGTGGAAAAAATAAAAAGAATAATGCCGCGGTCCCATTTTTTCCCACAAATAAAGTTAGACCTTCAATTTCATAATTGTATGCCTTTAGTTTTAAATTAAAATCGAATGCATGAAAGTTGGTAAAAAGGAAATTGACAAGGAATCGATTACTAGGTGTTCAAGCCTTCTCATGTAGACCTATTTAGGGTTTGTAGTTGTTAGTCATTTGGGACATGTGTTGAGATTGTTATAGTTCCCATGTGTAGTAAGCCCCAAACCCTAACCCCAAATCGTAAATACATGACAAGAAAATGAAATACCCTTTTTACTAGGACCATATGGGACCCTTTTCCCATCTCATGCAATGTTGTGAAATGAATTTATGTTCATATTGAAATAAGATACATATGCCCTTGTTAACTTAATTTCCCTTTTTTAATTTTTTAAATATATAAAATATTAAAGAAGTTGAAATTGGTCCACATTTTGTCAAGCTTTTGCAAAATTAATTTGCTTCTCATCTTTTATTCTTGCATGCAAAAGGTCGTGTTTTTTTATTTGAAGCCATGAAAATGAAAATGAAAAGTCCACCTTAAAGAATTGAAAATGATTTTTCCACGTATTCAATTTCCATCAAGTTTGACCTTCCCACCCACCTTGCCAAATTCCTTTGGAACAATGCTTGAAAAATGAAGCATATTATGCTATTGTTGCCTTGCTACATACGAAAATAGCAAAAAACACATGGAATTTCAAAGCAATAGATAAAGGAATCCAAAACTCCACAACTTGAAGTCAATAAGTGACCTAAACATGTTTTTTTTTACATCACTTGTCAAGACTTTCTTGCACCGAATTTCCAATATTTTGTCACAAATGCATGGGTATATATGGAAGTAAATAATGTTGAACCCTCCACCACCCCCAAAACCCTAAATATCAATTGTTGCCTAGCTACTACCAATGGGCATTTTTTCTCATTTTTTTTTTCCACAATTGGCCTATTATCTTCTAGGGATGGCACCTATACTACGATGTGTACATAGTGCACAAAGAGGCATAGGGACCAATAACTAATTTTCAGGGCAAAAAATGGTCCAAGTAGTAGGAAGTATGTCCATAATTGCCTTGTTCTCCTCAAAAACTGATGGCGGAATGCGTCGGTGCCTACACAAATTTGATTATTGTTGGTGTGTTCATTTCACCACAATTGTCTCATGAAAACAAAACAATATACAAAGAAGAAGGAAAAGCAGAATGGGCTACCTAGTAAGCAATGATTTTTTTTCGCGACGAATTTTTTTTTTTTTTTAAAAAGATTTTGGGGATTTTTTTAAAATTATTTTAGTGTAAACTTCACTAATTTTTCTAAAATTTGGAAAAGAAATAAATTCACATATATTTTTACCACATAATTTCTTTTAAAAAAAGAAACACTAATAAGTAGGTAATATGTAGCACCACCCTCAAGTTTGTGTAGCTACTATACTAGGTAATACAAATCAGCACACAAATTGTTAAGCTAAGGATTTAAATCCTTTTGGGCAAACCCAAATTTCAGGATTGCTCTACTTACTACTCCCTAATAGAAATGAAGCCGGCAAGTCTCTTGTGAGACCTTTGGTGAGTACAAGTTGTTAATTGCATCATACACAATATTGTGTTTAGATTCATTATAGAATATAGTAGCTTAAGGGATTTTGGCCCGTAGATAATAATAATAATAATAATAGGTCTATTTTTAATTGAGGATTTCTGAAAGACCATATTTTGGCTTGTGTTGAAACTTGAGATTAATTATAGGGTTATAATATGTTGAAGGATTTTGGTTTCTTTTAGAGGATTTTTTGAAGATTATATTTTTTGCCTGGTGAAATATTTGAATTTCTGTAATTGTTCTTTTGCCTTAAAATCCTTTTTTTAATGAACATGGCAAGGCCACATTGTGACACACCCCTTGTTCAATTTACAAGGATGTATAGTTGACACCAAGGCCTTAGATTAAAGACCATAAGAAAATGCCTCATTTGGATTACCTCACAAGTAACTTGCTTGTATTGCATTGGTGTGAGAGAGAGAGTCTACAATTGAAAAAGTCATTGTTGGATTAGGGTTTATAGGGTTTTAGGGTTTAAAGTTAGTCTATCCGACAACAACGACCCTAAAACCCTAAACGCAAGAAAAGGAAAACAAATTGTTAATTTTACATGCAAATCATTGGAATCATCCATGATGGCCAAAGATTCTAGAAAATACAGACAATCCCTAGGTGTTTCCCATGAGTTAGTTGTCTAGATTTTATGTGATGGAAAATTTCAAATTTCCTTAAAAGGAAAAAAAAGAAACCCTTGTCCATGCATGGGTTCCAATTTAACCCAACTTCCTAGTTGCAAGTGTGAATGAACATAAAATAGTAACATTGTCCAAGTGCTTACACCTACCTACTTACTCATTAATTAGATGAGGCCCAAAAGATAGTGTGAAAAATAATAATCAATTGGCACATTTGTTGTGAATTTTCTTTGGGGGGAAGAGAGAGAGGGAGGGAGGGAGGGAGGGAGGGGAGGGGAGGGGATGAGTGGGATGGTGGACATGGTTTGCAAGAGTATAAGTCTAGCTTAAGTTATAACTATTTTGAGCACTAGAGTGTAAGGGAAGCTTAAGTTTACCCCTATTTCAAGCATCAACCCATACCCCCTTTTATAAAAGAATAAAAGGTGTGATGGTCTCCACCACAAGAAGACATCTCATCCAAGTAAAAAGCCTCTATCTCTATGAGAAAAACAACCCCGTATGGGCTATGACTTCCTCATTTTCCACTCCTAAACCGTAGGTAGTCAAAATTTCTAAGTATATATGGAGGGCAACTTATATCCGTGAATATACCCATCTTAGAAAAGAAAAGAGGAAGGATCTTACACATACTCCTTAAGCACGGAAGGGAACTTATTATGCCAAGTGTACATGGAACATGGTCAAAGTAAGTAATAAATGGATGAAGAACGAGTTGGCCCAAGTAAAGTAATAAATGGATGAAGAACAAGTTGGCCCAAGTAAAGTAATAAATGGATGAAGAACGAGTTGGCCCAAGTAAAGTATACATGGATGAAGAACGGGTTGGCCAAAGTATGCACATGATTAAGAATGAGTTGGCACTGATGTGGCAGTCAAAAAACTTCTTCACACTCTAAGCTACGGGAAGAAAAAACCCCATCATGTAAAAGAAATGGTGTGGGTCAAGAATGACATGTCACACAACTCACCAATTTCCTTTCGCCCTCCAAGCTCATGAAAGAAGATGTTTTGACCGTCCCCAAACAAACAAACAAAATTTGGCCAAGGCCGTCTTCTTTGTTGAACACCCAAATCCCAAAAGTCCTTGGGCAGGTTGGCACTTATCCAAGGTAACACATGAGTGACGATTGCAATGGTGCTATGTGTGTATAGATGACATATATATGGTCGTCACATGAAGTGCACATGATAAGAGATGACATATATATGGTCATCACATGAAGTGCGCATGATAAGAGATGACATATATATGGTCATCACATGAAGTGCGCATGAAAAGAGATTCTAAACACCGGAATGAAAATTTCGAAAGAATGGAAAACTATTAGAGTTATAGATGATAAAGTGTTTGGGGCCTCCTTTCACCCCTTATCTCCTCTTCTAGTCGTATCCACAAAGTAAGGAAATTTTTTTATTATATCTCAGCATGAAATGCTCAAACTCAGCATCTAATGCACAAGGTTCGAAATTAATTATAGTAGTTGTAAAGGCAGGTGCAGTGAAAATATATGTAGCAATCACTGGATGGAGGTGGAGGCATTCAGGAAAAATGAAAGAGAGGATGAAACTCAGTTTATCACCAAAATTGATGGTATTTTGAGTTTCACAGCTCACCCTCTTTTAATGTTAGTGTACTTTTTTTGAAGGTTTTTTAAATATCCCACCCCGTGGATGACCAAACTCAGGGTTCCGATGCTGTATTTTCCTTACTAGAGGTTTTTAATTGCTTGGCAGTCGATCCTCCATTCGGGTCTGGGTTAGTAATAACCGGATCAAATTTGAGTATAATTTTCCGAATCAAAACTGGAAATGGAACCGATTTTTATGAAAAGATTGTGTGGGGGAATAGTGATGGAACTCCAAAGGCATATTTGAACTCTTGAGTCTCTACACTTTATGTCTAAAAAACAACTTCTATTTTAGACTCAATTTCACATAATTGTGACACGGGTTTGATGAGACTTGTTAATCAAAATAGCCCTTTTAAACAACTTTTTGGGCAAGACTAAAGAGCTTCCCATTGAGCAACCAACACCTCGCCTCATAAGCTAAATAGGATACCACTTCTTTGATGTTTGTTACGTGGTGGTCAAGTCATGCAAAACACGTGTTTTCCCAAAGTAAAGAAGGTTTAAGAGAGTTCAAGGAAACAATTGGGAAGCAACTAAGGAAGAAGAAAGTTAGTTTCATTTTTTTGTACAAACAATTAAATATTGTGTAAATTTTTCAACTACAAAATTAGTGACAACGTGAAGACATCCATGCCTCTTTTCGTAGTAGAAGATGAAGAAATCACCACTAATTCTTCCTACAACAAAGTTTTGCACACCTAGTCAAACATCCAAAGACGAAAACCTAAGTGCTCTTTCTACCCGTACTTAAATCGATACACATTGGAAGATGAAACCATGTTGTTTTTGCACCCAAGTTCCCATATTGCAAAACATATTAATCACGATTTTATTATGTGGTCAACATACATAATGTGGGTCTTAAGGCTTGGCTTGCTTGGCTAAGGGTGCAAGAATTGAAAGTGGAATTCATGACTTGGGTTACCCTGGCTAAGGGTGCAAGAAGAATTGAACGTGGAATTCATGACTTGGGTTACCCTCTAAAGGAGAGAGAAGGGTGTCAGAGGTGTTACGGAGAGCCAATCAACAATAAACCATGTGTTTTTCACGAATTGAATGATAACAAGGTTTTTTTTGGGAGGGAAGCAAGCAAAAAAGGACTAGTGAGCAATTCATGAGTTTAATTAAGAAAGGTGGTCACTAGCATGAAACTATGGAAACAAAACCATGTGCCTAACATTGGAAGGTGGAAGTATTGAAGCTTGTGACACCTAATTGAAAGAAAGAGTGTGAAATTTTGGATGAAATTAGCCCATGGGAGTCAACAAATTACAGCTGAAATTTCTTTTGTCTTATGTCCATGCTCACATGACTTTTTGAGGTACGAAAACTCAATGTTAGTACTTTCCAAGGAGGGTGCTCGGAAATGCTTCTTTTTCATGGTTTCATACACCGCAAAAGATGTACTTGCTTGTCGATTGTAATCGACAGACATCATCATGGGATTCATCCATTTTCAGGTCATTGACATTATCATGATATTCATCCATTTTCAGGTCATTGACATCATCATGATATTCATCCATTTTCAGGTCATTGACATCATCATGATATTCATCCATTTTCAGGTCATTGACATCATCATGGTATTCATCCATTTCCAGGTCATTGAATTGGTTGTTGTCATTGAGGTACCATATCCGGTTGACTAAGCTGGGTCCCCCCCCCCCCCCCCCCCCCCCCCTCCCCCCCACCAACCTTTGCTCCGAATCTTCCATCACCATGGTGGTTAATTCCAAGATGTATGCAATTAGCTATGAATGTTCACCAAGTAAGCCAATTGATGAATAATACCAACAAATTATAATGGAGTGAAAAAAGTAACTAATTATTTTATGTAAATTTTGATTTTAAGCTTAATATAGAGTGTAATTTATTTTTTAAATTGGTTTAGTATAGCAGTTTTTAACTTTCATTTTCTTCAAATTTTTGACCAATCATCATTTTTTTGGGACTATGGGCTACCAAATTTTGCACCCACCTTCAAAAAAATTTTATCAAATTTCATATTTATATATATTCCAACCAATCACAACCTTTTTGGCCCATGAACTTCACACCCACCTTCATAAACATTATTTTAAATATTTGAGAAAAAATCATGACAATAAATTTGTAGAACAATAATGTCTTTTTTTGGATTTATAGCGTAACAAATGATGAACCCACCTAAATATAAATTAGAAAAAAATTGAGTTTGCACCAACAAAATCAAACCAATTGTGGTTTTTTGAACTCATGGTGTAACAAACTTGTTAATGGGCCCACTCCTATTTGAAATGGGCTTGGTAGCAAGTCCATTAGACCATGAAACATTATCCATAATGCATTTAATGCTAATTTTTTATCCATTTACATTGCCCTAATCCCTTGGGTCTTTTAACTTTGTGTGCAATGTACTTAACCCTAAAATGACTTTTTTTAGGGTTAAGTTCATAGATTTTATTATTTTGATGGTCATGATGGGCATGAAATTCTCTAGTATAAAAAGAGCACCTAAATTGCTAGTAAATTTGCCATTTTTTAATCCATTTGTTAGGGATACATTACATCTCCAAATTGTCTTAGGGTTATTTGACCAATCAAACTCAAAGATGCCCAAAATTTGCCTCCAACTATCTCATTAGGAGTTCCAAATGCAAAGCAAACATTTAATGATGTTTGGTGGTATGTGAATATCAGAGTAGAGTAGTGCATTTTGTGATTGACTCTAAAGCACAATATACCTACCTACCTACCAATTTTTGACCTACCTACCTATCATTAAAAAACTATTTTCAAATTAAAAATTGCAATAATTTAATTCTTTGTTAATGGAAACCTCAACCAAGGACAAAATGTCAGATTTTATTTATGTATTGGTTAGGCTCGTGGTCATGTAAGTCCAAGTATTGATAATCAAGTGCTCAAGAGTTATACGTGCTATTGATGCCTTACCCTTGCACTTACGCCACAACCGAATAATTGTAGTAATATGACCCAAGAGACCTACCTTCCTACTAAAAAATATGAAGAAAACAATTTTTTGGGGGACAAGGGGGTGGGGTGGGCGAGGGATGGTGTGAGAAAGAGAGAATTTTTTTTTAAAAAAAAAATTAGGACCAAAGAGATCAACCCGGTTTTTAAAGGAAGAATATGAGGAAAAAACATTTGTTTGGGGTAAGTGAGGATTTCTAGTGTAGGAAAGGAAATCGACAAATGGGGTTAAGTAGCTTGCACATGTTGCTAGAATTCCAAAGGCATTCATTCAACTTCTTCAACACTACACTCATAAAAACAAATCTCGGAGACCAAACCATACAAACACGCCCCCTTCCCTTTACTACGTGTCAATGGTTGTAAGCACCACACTAACCCCTTTTAATCATTCTCGGAACAAAGAGCCAAGGGCCCTTCACTTATTCTCTAAATTGTTCCACAAGTTTTCATAAGTTATTAATTTGAATTGCTTTACTTGTGCAAGTTTTCTATTCCACTTCGAACTTATTGCCCCCAAGCCAACAAAGTTTTGCCTTCTAGAGTCGTCATTACTTACCTACTCGGAATCATTTTTATTCTTTGTTGCCTCAACCCCCCCCCCCCCCCCCAACTTCCAATACATTAAAAAAAAAAAAAATTTAAATAAATTGTAGTGAGACACAAGTTAAGCAAAACTATTCATACTTAACTTATTTTCCCATTCACAATGTACCACAAGGATAACATGTAACCAGGGTTGGACCCGCCAAACCATAGTGTAAGCAATCACGGAATTCACACATTTCATCCCTAAGTGGATAGACCCCATCTAGAGTTTGCCACATGATGGCTTCCCTAGTGGGCACCCTTGAGGGCAGGGTGAACCCACACCTTCACCTTCCTGGGCAAGGCCTCTCAATTAGACGGTATATTTGTATAGGAGAAGGGTCTGAGTATAGATCCTTCTGGATTGGAGGGCCTATTGCAAGGCCTCTCAATTAGACGGTATATTTGTATAGGAGAAGGGTCTGAGTATAGATCCTAAGGCAAGGCCTCTCAATTGGACAGTATATTTGTATAGGAGAAGGGTCTGAGTATAGACCCTTCTGGATTGGAGGGCCTAAGGCAAGGCCTCTCAATTCAACGGTATATTTGTATAGGAGAAGGGTCTGAGTATAGATCCTTCCGGATTGGAGGGCCTAAGGCAAGGCCTCTCAATTGGATGGTATATTTGTATAGGAGAAGGGTCTGAGTATAGATCCTTCTGGATTGGAGGGCCTAAGGCAAGGCCTCTCAATTAGACGGTATATTCATATAGGAGAAGCGTCTGAGTATAGATCCTTCTGGATTGGAGGGCTCCTATTGCAAGGCCAAATAGGCCAAATGGAGGGGCCGAGAATGTGAAGGGGTGTGTACTTACTTAGACCCTTTACATGCATAAAGAAATGGGCCATTTGCGTGGAGCAAATTATTAAGTTGTATTAGTGTCTTGGATCACAAAAACGCTGAAACTCTTGCTTTGACTTTGAAAGAGCAAATTCATGGGCATCAACAACAACAACAACACCCACTAGTCACAACTTTGAAGTTGCAAGCAAAGCCCACACCCAGGTCAAAATTGAAATACTAATGAAATTTAGTCGTTCAAACACTCATTTCCCCAACAACTTCTTGCCACTACTACAACACCAAAAAACACAACCCACTCTACAAGAACGCGTTGTCCACGGGAAAGGGAAAGTCCAAAAGGGAGGTAAGCGTTAAATGAAAGTTTCCTATGGCGGAAGTACCCGGAAGGGGGGGTGGAAAGGGAAAAATATGGTATAAAAAATTGTAGGCTTTCAAATTTGTATCTCTAAATTCAAGGAAAATGCCTAGGTGGTGGGACCTTAGACCTAGGTTCTTAATCTAGGGTCAGTGTTTTTTTTTTCCGTTAATTTTTTGATTTGGCCAAAGTGGCAATCATCATCCATGAGAAGATTTAGCCAAATTTGGCTATTAAAGGAAATGAATTTTTTTTAATAAAAAATCTATCCTTCTATAATTTTTGCTACTTAGTAGAGTTGTCCCTAAAGTGATGAAAACACAGCACCAGAACCCTGAGTTTGGTCATACACGGGATGAGATTCAAAAAAAAAACTTGTAAAAAAGTACATTAGCATTAAAGGGGGCGTGGAAACTCAGAAAACCATCAATTTTGGTGGGAAACTGAGTTTCATCCTGTCTTTCCTTTTTCCTGAGCGCCTCCACTGCTGCTAAGTTTCAGCATTTCATACTGAGACTTAATAAAATTTCCTTACTTTGTGGATATGAAGGAAAGAGATGAAAGAGAGGATAGGGGGTGAAAGGAGGCCCAGAGACAGGATGAAGACAGGGTGACTTTACACATAACTCTAGTACCTACCTACCTACCTACCTACCTTCTGGAACCAAATATAAAAAAATTCTTTTAAAATGTGGCAATTGAAAACCCAAATAAAATTCACTTCAATTTCCCGTGGATTCGTTTCAAACTTTGATTTCAATTTGTAGCAAAAATTTCGGTACAAAAAGGTAAATAAATAAAACAAAAAGAAGAAAAGAAAAGGTTGCGTACTAGGGTGGAACCATGCACGTCGTAGCAGGTCCTTAATATAGTATAGTGGGGCCCTAAGAGCTAGCAAGCTAGGTCCCTTAATTGTCTAGTTCTAGGATCTTCGACGAGTGCGCCTCCACAAAATCCTTTACATAAAGCGAAGTGCACTTCTCCCCATTCAGTATAGTCTGCAAAGCAGAAGCAGCGGAAGCAGCAGCAGCTTCTCGTGGAAGCCGTGGTCGTCTCGCGTGTTGTTGCAGTTGTCGTAGAAGTAGCACTCTTAATTAATTGTTTCTTCAACATTCTTTCACTCTCTCTCTCTCTCTCTCTCTAAATTCCAACACTATAACTACTTCAATCTTTCCAGAACAGAGTAATCAAATCTAGTGGAGTTCTTACTTCCCATTTTGTTGCTCTAGATTTAGTTTTTTGGGACGTTGTACACCTTGGGTGGTACACCTTCAAGAATTTGAACCTGCTAAAGTCAGTTTACTAGTACAAGTTAGAAGTCTTGTGGGATTGTGTGTGTGTGTGTGTTTTTTTTGGGGTAAATTGATTCGAGTTTTTGGTTTGATTCATGGGATTGTAGTTGTAGTTGTCAGGAATTTTTCTTTCTTTCTAGTATTGGATCTCATTTTTTGTTAGGAGTTGTACCTGTGATTGGGTTGTCTTTCTTCTCTTGTTTTCCCCTTCGTCCAGAGTGATTTGCAATATATAAAAAAGCTCGTGAATTTGCAGTAGTAAGGAGCTCGTGAATTTGTTATTTTGACGCTGTTGTTGCTGCGGAGAAGGAGAATCGAACAGGAAGAAGAAGATGGGTTCTGAGGTGATACTGATCGCTGATCTTGAGAGAGGCGCAATTGGCAAAGTTGCGGCAGGGAGCGAGGAGGAGTATTACGTGGGATTGGCAGGGTCTCCAGAGGCGGCTGCAGCAGCAGCATGTTCTGAAGGAGGCAGAAGAAATCGGGAGGTCAGACGCGCGTTACGAATAGCGTCGACAGTTTTTGTGACGATCGCTTGTCTGCTGGTGACGCTGTACTGGGCAGGGCCCACGGTGAAATCCTTCAATGGGCTTCTCTTAAGCTCTACCAATCTGAAGCTCCAGGATGATGTTACCGCCTTTGAGCAACCGCACAGGACTTCGTTCCATTACCAGCCAGCCAAGAACTGGATGAACGGTAAGCTAGCAATTCCAATCAGTGCTCAGAACTAGTCCATGACACGCATAGAATTGTGATTTTCCGCAAGCTCTCGTTGCTGCTGCTGCAAAGAAATATATACATATATATAATCACTTCTGAAGGAGTCCAAGAACTTTGCAGATTGCATCAAACTGATCATTTCTGAAATGGGTTGTTCTTGTTTGCTCATTTGTGGCATGTCTGCGGCTGATCACCAACTTCTTCTCCGCTTTTTTATCTACAGATCCTAATGGTAAGAGACTCGCAAAAAATCTCTGCAAAACCCATCATGGACGTCTAGCAATCACCACCTTGCTAAAAAATAAAATAAAATCTGTGAACTTGTTTTGCTTTGACATTGCGCTTATAGGATCGTAGTACATGTTACCTGCAGCTAGCAACCAGCAGGAAGCTCTTTCTCGTAAGTCATGAGGAATTCTTGAAGAGCAGTTTTGATTATCATGCAAGATTGTTGCTCGATTGTTGTTGTTCATGTTTTTTTGTGTCGTGTACATGGTTTGCGCTTGCAGCTCCTCTGTACTACAAAGGCTACTACCATTTGTTCTACCAGTACAATCCCATGGCAGCAGTGTGGGGAAACATCATTTGGGGTCACGCTGTCTCCACGGATATGGTGCACTGGCTCTACTTGGAGGACGCCTTGGAGCGTGATCAATGGTACGATAGGCTGGGAGTCTGGTCAGGCTCCGCTACCATCGGCCCTGATGGCGTCCCTTTCATTCTGTACACAGGTACACGGAACTAAAGATCCAGAGCTTGTCTACTACTTCCAGTAGCACTTGTTTCTTCTCTAGAAGAAGAAGAAAACTCAGATACCAGGAGATTCGGATTCTAGGATTTCAGCTTCTCCCAAGTGTAAAGTCGTATGTTTTTGTGTGTATCTGAAGCTTGGAGGAATAGATTCTGACGTCGTTCTGCGGAACTTGCCGTTGTAAGGTGGGTCAGGTTTGAGGGATAACACGGGAGAACAGCTACAAAACATGGCAGTACCCGCGGATCCCTCAGACCCATTATTGAGGAAATGGATCAAAGTGCCGCAAAATCCCATCGCCACACATCCCGGGAATGTGGGACGGGAGGATTTCAGAGACCCATCAACCGCATGGCAACAGAGCGACGGCAGTTGGGTGTTCACAGTGGGTGCGGTGGTGGAGGACAGAACCGGCGTGGCACTGCAGTACAGAAGCACAGATCTGAAGCATTGGGAGCTCGAAGAGGAACTGTTGCACAAGTTGCAGGGTACTGGAATGTGGGAGTGCGTGGATTTCTTCCCTGTAGACTACGACAACAACACCGTTGTTTCCGATCATTCCACCACTATTGCGGAGAAGACGAAGAGCATTGAGCAGAAATATGTGTTCAAGACAAGTTTGATCGAGAATGGACAAGACTACTATGTGATCGGCACTTATGACAAAGACGCGCGGAAGTTTGTTCCCGATTATCCGGAGCTTGATATTGGAAGTGGATTCCGCTACGATTACGGCAAGTTCTACGCATCCAAGACTCAGTATGACCCCGTCAAGAACAGACATGTTGTGTGGGCGTGGGTCTCCGAATCCGACAGTCAAGCCATGGACATTGCCAAAGGCTGGTCATCTGTTCTGGTTTGCACTTCTCTCTCTTTCTCTCTCTCCTGCCTTTGCTTTACAGATTACAAATTGGGTGTTTTAAGAGTGGATTTTGTAGCCGTTGGAAAGTGGTTTTTAGATCAAGAATTTCAGATCCCAGAAATCTCAAATTGAGAGAATTACAGCTAGGGTTTGGATGCGAGAGCCTTGTAGTGATGATGATGATGGTGATGATGATTCTCTTTCTTATACGAATGTTGTTGTTGTTTTGTCCCCTCTCTTCTTCTTCTTCTCCTCAGGCAATTCCAAGAACCCTTGCATTGGACAGCAAGACAGGAATCAACCTTATCCAATGGCCCATTGAGGAAGTCAATGCGCTACGGATGGGGCAGGTGTCAAAGACAGATGTGAAGCTTGATGCGGGTGCTGTTGTGCAAGTTGAGGGTGCTGCTGGTGGTCAGGTGAGAGAGAGAGAGAGAGAGAGCACTCACAAGGTCCTCCAGATTGGAGAGCTTCTTTCTTTGTATGCAGATAGCTGTGAATGCTCAAGTGTTGCACTTGCAAAACTGTCATTGCCATTGTTTTCTCAGAAGATCACAATTGCAAAATCTCTTGCAAAACTGGCATTGCCCTTGATTGTTCCTGTTTTGTGCACAGTTTTGAAGAAGCTCATGGATATTGATTTCTTAGGTTAGCAAAATTCTCTTGGCAAGGTTCTGACAATTTGTTCTTTTGTTGATTGGAATGTGCTCTGTGCCTGCAGTTGGATGTGGAGGTGGTTTTCGAGTACCCAAACATATCAGCTATCGGTGTGATAGATGAAGCCAACTTTGATGACCAATTTGATTGTAGTCTGGGTGGGGCTGCACATCAAGGTGTCTTTGGCCCTTTTGGTCTGCTCGTCTTGACAGACGACGACTTCCAGGAGCAAACTGCTGTGTTTTTCTACATTGCTCATAAGAGTGACGGTCGATGGACCACAAAATTTTGCAATGATCGCAGCAGGTACATATTGTTCCAAGTCCAAAATGAAAATTTAAGATCCAGAAAATTATTGGTTGGATTCTTCTTGCAGCCAGGAATCGTGCTTAAAAATCATAAGCCAGTGTGCCAGAAGAGCAATGATATTATTCATTACTGGAAATTTCAAGAGCAAGAAAACCTGATCGTGTGCTGCACCTATCTATCTTGTGCAGATCATCTTTGCTCCATGATGTTGACAAGACAGTGTATGGGAGCGATGTCACAGTCTTGCCCACAGAAGATTTTTTGTCTCTCCGTGTCATTGTGAGATTTCTCATTCCCAGGCTCATTCTCCGAACAAACCTGCTCTTATTAGGTCATATTATAGGAAAGGATTACGGGTGTCAGATATGTGCACATCACCACAGCTGCTTGTTCTCTATTCAACCCATTTGTTGATTTGTATGCTGAGGGGAAGTGTACAAACATAAGACGACATTTTCTTGTTTCTGATTGCATCTAGTTTTCACATACATTGTAAGAATCATAATTGAGTAATGGTTGCAGCCATGAAAATATAACCATGTGTTCTAAATGTTTTTGCTGAGTGTATAATGTAACAAATTGTGCAAGCTTCTTTGAATCTGAAATGTAGCCTTCTTCTCTCTTTTTTCATAGCTCTAACAGGGACTTTGTTTTCATCTGTATCCCAGGTGGACCGTTCTATAGTGGAAAGCTTTGTGCAAGGTGGGCGAATGGCAATAACCTCACGGGTGTATCCAACAGTGGCAGTTGATGATCTTGCAAGCCTCTATCTCTTCAACAATGGCACAACTCCCATCACCGTGCGGAGTCTTGATGCCTACCAAATGACACATGTTGTCATGCATCCTATTTAGCAAAACTGTGAACAGACATGATGACTGTTCTTCCCCCTTTTTTTTCTTCAGGCCCAAGAGTCTAAACCCCAGACTAATGGCAAATTCATTAATCTACATTTGGTTAATTAATTTACAAATTTTCAATTCATCTCCCTTGATGGGATAGTTAGATATAGTGTTGGAGCCCTAATTAGGAGGGACTTGCTGCCTCTCCCAAAGGCAGCAATTTCATGCAGAGCAACATAGCACCACTGCAGATGACTCCAATGTTGATGAGATTTGTTATTAGGCTTAAGATTGGAACTATAATGAATTCTTTGGTTGCTCATACATTTGCAACTAGGGTAAAAATCCCTTACAGCAGCAGATGTACAGTAACAAATTGATTTTTGAAATAATACAAAGCTGGAATTCTTTCCCAATGGTTTCGCCCATCAAATATTTCACACTATTTCCAAGTATTTGCAAGTACTTTAATAACTAGATTATCAAGTACCTGGATGATTGTGTAAAGCAGTCAACAAAGTATGAAGTGTCATATGTGATATGTACAATCTTCCTTTCCGCAAAAAGGTTCTATGTTATGTCCAGTACCACTGTAGATGAAAGAGTTTGCACTTGAGATTCTGAGCAATTCCAGAAGTGAATCCAAGCAAAAACCATGTTTTTGGGTTTGGACTTACAACATATGTATGTACTTACTATTATTGTAAACAGAAAATTTTCCATTGTCTAGGCTTGTAGAGCTAGTGATGAAATATATTCCCCATAGATTCATGATGATACTTTCCTTGACAATGGAGAGCTTACACATATTCTATGATATTATGGACACATTGACTCCCAACCTCACTTCTGATTCATGTCTATGAGACCCAACTATACACTCCAGTTCTAAACTGTTTCAGGCATCTATGGAGCAAAAAGTTAAAAAGAGGTCAAGCCAGATCTGAGAAAAATGTGGCTGAAACTTTCTAGGGTGCTTTGAGGTCTTGGCCATTAACCAGTTTTCCGCATTATGTTTTGTTGCTAGGTTTTACAAATTTCTGCAAATGAAAATGAAGCATTTTAATTTTTTTCTATGGAGAATGAAAAACCAACAATAATTACATCCCCTTCAACAGAAACCTAATCAAAGTTGACAACAGGAAATCCCAAGAATAAGAAGTTGAATTGTCAATTTGAAGTGGGCAATGTCCCAAGACTATGCTATCAATGCCACAGGGTGGAGATTGATCAATAAGTATTTGGACTGAGATTAGGCTTACAATGAAGCAAAATTGAGAACTAAAACACCAAAATCATATTAACCATCTTTGGTGCTGAGAGAACCCTAAAGTCAATGACATAAATGGTGGCACAATCTTGATCATCAACATGACATAAGACATTGTCCCTCTTCTGGGCCCACATGCTGCATTGCATGTGTACAAGGCTTTAGTTCATGCTTGTCATGACCTGACAATTAAAGCTGGCCACATTTTGGAGCCAGACCAAAATGATGAAGCTCTCTCTCTCTCTCTATTGAAAGAGAAATTCACTTTGAGTTGCAAGTCTCTCATCATCAACAACAACAACAGAGTTCTTATTCATCCCCCTCATCAAGCAGGTATGTATGATCATGGCCAGATGATTCATCAAACAGTTTCTTCACTGCAGGCCTGGTTTAGACAGAGCTAGGGAATCTGCAATCAGCTGCCATTCAATACTGCTGCCACAGGAACAGAAGGGATGGGGCTATACTACAACATACAAAAATCACTTCTCACAATTCACCAGAAAACTGAATGTCTGACTTCTGATCCACAGTGCATGTATGGAAACTTCTACAATGTTGTCATACTCAACCTCACACAATTCCCAAGTTGCTACAACAGCCAGCCTCAGGTTCGCAGATAGGTACACAAACCCTAATTGGAACTGGGAACTCCAAACTTAATCTGGCAACAGCTAGGGTTTCTGACAAGCAAGCATTACTGCAAGAGGGAAGGATGGGGCTACACTACAACATGCAAAACTGCTACAACTCAAGCAAATTTCTTCTTATGATTCACCAGAAAACTGAATGCATTACATCTGATCTGCAACACATTTGTGGAAACCGCTACAATGTTGTCATGGGTGGGTACTACTCGACCTTATGCAATAATTGCTTTGCTACAACAGCCAGCCTCAGGTTCGTAGATTGATAAACCCTAATTGGAACTGGAAACTCCAAAATTAAGCTGGGCAACAGCTAGGATTCTGACAAGCTAGGGTTTCTGAAAAGCAAGGGTTACTGCAATCGTATGCCAAGAGGGAAGAAGAAGAGGAATTGGAAGAAGAAGAAGAAGAAGAAGAAGAAGAAGAAGTTGACCTAATCTTGCAAGGGCCAGGGGATATGCTTACTGGCCGATCACATTGATCTTCACTTGTGCAATGACGTCAACATGCAGCTTGATTTCAGCAATGTATTGTCCTATCTCACGAATCTCAGGGAGTGTGACAATCCGTTTGTCAATCTCTTGCGAGGTGTTAGCCCGGATGATGTCTACGATGTCTTGGGTGGTAACACTACCAAAGATCTGCTTCCCTTGACCTCCTTTCTTTCTCCGGACCGAGAAAGGACCGAAGCTTTGGAACAACTTGGCCACAGACTCGGCCTCTGCCTTGATTCTCCGCTTCTCCTCCTCCTTCCTCTCTTCCTCCACTCTAATTGACTTGAGAAGCTCCGCGGTGGCAATCTTGGCCTTACCGAAAGGATACAAAAAGTTCCGAAAGTATCCAGTCTTCACGGCCAGTAGCTCTCCAGCTTTACCCAGGTGTTGCACATCTTCCGTCAATACCACTTGTCTCCTTTTCTGCACTCTCTTGTTTGCGACCACTGACAGTCTCTGGTAGCTGCTACCGCTACTGTAACTAGGGACTGCAGCATGATGATCAGATTTGGAGGTAATTTTATCGCCTCGCAATCCCTGGAACGTGGGTAGGGGAGACCCAGCAGCAGCAACAACAGCGCTCGTAGAAGTACCCACCATCGCCATTTCCGAAGCTCGAACACGAAATTGCGCTCGCTCGCTCGCTCGCTCGCCCTCTCCTTCTCCCTCTCACGCACGCTCTCTAGCGCGCTCTCGCTGTCTTTGTGGCCGCGCGTTCTCTCGCGCGCTCTCTCTCTCTCTCTCTCTCTCTCTCTCTCTCTCTCTCTGGATAAGCTTCTGCAGATCAACAGAATTCATCTCTTCTGTGGATGATAAATATTGAAAATAACAAAGCCTACACATGAAAACATGCACAAAAAAATCACAAAAATGCAAAACACCAAATCCACAGAAAGGGGATAAAACACAAAAAATAAATAATTAAATTAAATTAATTAAAATTAAATTAAATTAAATTTAAAAATCAGAATCTTGTTCATATTGAATTGAATTGGATTTCAATAACAAATTACAAAAAATATATATTTTGTAATAAGTTCTTTTGACCCATAACATTTAGAATAAACATATTTCCTTGATTTAAAAGGACCCCTTAGTCACATTGTTGAAGCATTTGCATGTGAATATTCAAATATCATGGAAAAGATTTTTTTTTTAAAACAAAATCTTTTTTTTCCATATTGGAATTATTATTATTATTATTATTATTATCGTGTAACAAGTCCAACATGAAGTTCTGATTATGTCTAGTTATTTGGATTCAATATGGTACCATTTCCCCACAGTTTTCTTTACAAGAAAAAAAGCATGGAAAAACCAGTGTTTTTTTTAATTATTTTTTATTTTAATTTTTATTATAATTTTATTTAAGCTGAGGTGGTGATAATTCATAAGCCAATTTAGCCAAATTTTTCTATTAAAAATATGACACCCAAAAAAAAAAAAAAAAACATATTATACATTTTTGGATAGCAACTTAAAGCATATGTTGAAATCTGGCGACTTTTTAATGATTTTATGAACAAAGCAGAGCAGCATTTCTTTTGCAAGATTTTGGAGTGTCTTGTGAAAGGATTAGGGTTTCTTGTGAAAGAGTTAGGGTTTCTTGAAGCCCCCGAACATTCCTTCATCCTGGCCACACTAGAATGGAAAGATGAAACTGGCCTCCAATCTGAAGTCACAAAACCTCGAAACCCAATTCCAAGAAATCTAGGTTATGAATTTTTTGTGCATGTAGAATTTGTCAGTTTCAGTGTCGAGAAGATCTGCAGAACTGTAAAGCTTATCACTTGAGAGACAGAAATAGAGAGAGAGAGAGAGAGAGCTGATTTGGGGCGGCTAGGGACCCAGGTAGTGTGTTTCGGTCTGAAGAGGTAGGGTGACGGAAAGGACATATTTGAAGGAGTTGGGTGGCACAACCAGATTTCAGACTCTCCCACTTTGTGCTTCCAAGACCAGCAGGTAAGAAAATTTACCACCCATTTCTTGATTCACCAATATGAAATACAAAAATCTGTTTTGTGAACCCACCTTGAAAAAATCATGATTTTACATCCTCACACAATCCCTGAAAAAATCTGCTTGTGAACCTAGTTTGAACAATCATGATGGCATTCCTACATTTCTATGCCATGCTTGATATGGATTCTTTTCCCCTCCCAGCAATTGCACACCATCTTCAACCACAAGGGATGAAATTGAATACTGTTTCCTTCATTCTCACCTCTCGGGTTGTCTCAGGAATTCCAAAATGGTTTCTTTCAAAGTGCCAGTGGCATCTTGGAAATTTTAGGTTTCTGGACATGTGGTTTAAATTTCTGTATTGGTCTCCCATGGTCTCATGTTTTTGTCTTCATCAAATTTGAAGTTGTTGCTTTGCAGAATGTGTGATTGGTGGGTGTGGAACTTGTAGAATCCTGTCTGATGGTCCTCCTTTGAGACTGTTTTTTGTATAAAGCTTGGGGCATAATTACCATGATGGGCTTGTGTCATACAGGTTAAAGAATATGGTGGAATGGTGGTGGGGAGTATTGGGGACAATGGTCCCAGCATTGGCTGTTCTGCAAGTGGTAAATCATAAGCGACGCAAAGGCAGAGATTTAATCCATGGCAGTCCTAACAGAAGCTCAAGCAATGAGTTTCACTGTGAACGTGTATGCACATCAAAGCAAATGCTGAGCAGATTAGGGGCATTCCCAAAGGATGGAACACCTGATGCTTGTGTCACAGTGTGTGGACTTAATGAACTTGATGCCTGTGCAGATGCATGCATGCGTGCAGTTTGCTCCAATGTTCACAACATTCCCAACTGGAATGACATTTGCATACATCGTTGCCAAACTGAGTGTGCAAGGTTGCACAACTGATGTTTTGCTTACATCTTTCACATCAACACAGATTATTTTGCACAAACATTCAGAGCAATGTTATGTGAGCTCAGTCAGGGCGCTGACCCTGAACCTCTTTTGACACAAACATGATGCTTTCCAAGTTATCTTTTAGTTCTATGTATTTGTCTCTGAACATGCATTTGTCTGTTGTTCATCATACTGCTCCTAAATTTCTTGTTTAGAGCTTTCTCTTCTTTAGGGTTGGGTTTCCTCTTTCTCATGTTGCTTGTCTGATTGCTGTTATGCAACATCTTTTAAATGTATGAGGTGGGAAGCAGTCTTTTGTTCAAATCCCATGTAGCAATGAATCACCTTGTGTTGAATTTGTGGATTCATACTTGATCTTTCACAGTATTTTGTTACTGTGGGCAGATGGACAACACTCAACCTATAGTAGGTCACGTGAGCCTGAAAGCAAACCGAGCTCTACACCTTATCCACTTGTAATGTTTCCCCTAGTATTAGACAGGAACATAATGGGATGTAATGGAATGTGCAAAGTTTCCCCATTTTAGAAAATACCCAACTCATGAATTTAATTTTTCCTTGCACATCATGGCACATTTAACCATTTTTGCTCCCCATTCACTTGATCTCCTTTGTTATAGCCACAATATGTATTTGCTTTGCAGCCAGAATAGCTCCCCTGGTCTCAAATGTAGACCTCTCTATTTGCTACCCAATTTCCTCTTACCATAAATTCTTCTGCCCCACATTCACAAAATGGTCATCACCAAGTTGCAAGAATCTAATTAAAACCCTTACGTATAGGTTAGGCCCATGTCCAAGGAAACTACATGATTTCACAAGCTCACAAAATTGTAGAGCTTCCTTGGACATGGGCTCATCATGTGTGAAGCACGACCTTGCATTATGACACACATTACATGTTACATAGAAACTATATCTAAACCTTACAGCAGTACAAAACCTACCCTTCCCATGCTGTTTTCTTGCCCCTAGGTTTGAAATGATATGACTAGCAACCAATTTCATTCAATGGATTCCAAGCTTAAGGCAAAGTTGTGTGAATCATCATGTGTACATCATCTCATCTTCAATGACAACTCAACACAACCTCTTATCATCAAGCTTTAACACCATAGAAAATCCCACATAAAACCTCTTGCCATGAATTTCATAATTCATTTCATTCCACCACATGCACTTCAGCTCTGTCAAATTACATCCTGCTATACCTTCAGGCTAAGGTGCACAACCCAACAATATGTGCATCAACAGATATGCATAATCCAACACTGCTTTGCAAACCATGCCTCTGCAAACAGACCTAAGACTTCCATTATAGCACCATTTTGACCAAAGGGGACATGAAGATCACCAAAAACAATGCAGTTGAAATATGCTTGTCTGAGTAAAATGATGTCGAACCAGTCATCCATTCATGGATCCAATATTCAAGGCTCACAAAATTCATCAAGGCTGGAAACAAAGAAAATCACACCTGTGATAGATGAAGTAATAGATTGATCCCTCATGCAGTGCAAAGTTTGTAGGTTTGGTAGACTTTTTCTTGAGCCATGCCAACATGCAGCTTCATGCACAAACTAACTGCTCTTGCTTTCCTCTTGTGAATGGGTGACGTTACAAACTTGTAAGAGAATTGGGCCCCAATTACTTGTACCTCCATACTTGTACCCTTCAGCACTTTCCAAGTGCAGGTCACAGAGAAGATTTTCTTGGTGATGAGATAATCAGCTAACCACCCACCTAAACATTGGAGAAGATGAACATCACAAGGTTTAAGGGCAGCATTTTTTACATCCCCATGTTGTGTAGACTGGCATTCAAGCACTTTTGATAGAAGGTTGGCAAATGACAATTCATCAACACGACAATGTACAAAGAATAGTGGAAAGTACAATTGTTCACAACTATGGCCCAGACTGGCAAGCTCGTCAAGATTTGCCCACTGCACTTGGGGAAGCTCAGACTGGGGAATATGTGAATTCTAGCTTTGGCTAGGTACCTTTTTTTTTTAAATAGCTTTTTTTTGTGGAATTATTTTACCAATATTTGTGATGATGAAAACCCAGCTCCTTTCTTTTTGGTTCCAAGCTTATTGTTGTGGAATTATTTGTACCGATATCTGTAAAGTTGAAAAACTAGCTCTTTTTGTAAAAGCTTGTTGTTGAGGAATTTGTTGTTGCAATGGCAGAATCAAATTTCAGGAGTGCCCTGTTCTGAGGGCCTAGCCTTGTGTAAAGAATGATTGTTGGATCTACCATTGAGCAATGACATTGATGGCAGCAATTTACCAAGTAGAAAACTTTATGGCAGGGCAGGTTCTTACACACATCCAGAGGGGACTTACAAAAAGTTCCCTCTGGAAGAACCCACCATATGGAAGCCGGCAGTGTGCATGTGCACTAAGGTAACATTGCATGAAATTATGGAGGCCCATATGGCAGGGCCTTCCTGTACAGCAGCATTTCACAAATCAAAAAGAGCCACCCCCTTGAATAAAATGACCTTGGTGGTCAGCAACCATACTCTTGCAGAGGAAGAACATTTAAGAACAAATAGAATGCAAAAGGAAGACTAAAGACTAAAAGGAGGTTAGTCATCTTTATCAAAAAATCTGACAAAGCAACAGATGTCCCAATGCCTCCTCACATACTATGCCTGTTAACATATGCAAAATATAAGAGAAGTTAACAGAAAAGTATTCGGCATCAATTATGAATCCAATGTTCAAACATGTGAACTACATAATCAACTTGTAGTAGCCTCTTTAAAGTTAAAGACTCCTCAATCCTATTTTGTTAGTACTTCCATGTATGCAGTCTTTTCTCTCTACTCACAATCTTCACTGATGAATTTTAAGAGTAGTCAATTTTCAGCCTCCAAAGATGGTGGCGTTATGTTGTTTCAATTGTGCAACATCTGCACATAACCAAATCAAACACACAATATACTTTAGAACAAAAGATCCATGAAGTTGCAGAGAAATCTCCACAACAACAATTAAAGGTAACACAACAATGAGTGCAGTCATAACCTCATGAGAGTCGTTCACAAAGTGACAGACCATCACCTTCATCACGAACGGCAGTGACGAGCTGCCATGACTACCCACTGAGTTCATCAGATCCCAACAGTGGGTGTAGATAAGCATATAATAATCTTCCAAATAAACTTGGGCAAACCATTATACACAATCTGCGTCCTGAGTTTCTGTTGCCTTTCCGGAAGCAATGGGAAGACTTAGAACAAAACTTGTAAGCTGTATTCAGTTTTGCCAGTAAATGGTTTACTGATTCAAGTGGAGCACTGATTCAAACACTTAGTACATTATCCATACCTGAACAGATCGCATAACAAATAAATACTTGAAACCAACTCTGTCAGCTAGTCCATCTGTGAGGTGTAATCCACTTTCAGTTCTCTTTCTCTTGTTCTGTGCTGTCAGGTAGGAGCTCCTTAAAGGTTTCCACAAATGTGGCTGCTTTGTAAGTGAAAAAACCAACAAGCATAGGAATAAGCTGCAATGGCATTACTCCGTACTCTGGCACCACCAACCTGTGCCATCCAACTCCCCTCACCAACTTCATATTCAGGCCTTTGTCATAGTTCATAACTTAGAGAGCAGGAGGAGAAGAAACAATTCGTGTTGCCAGCTGATGACCCTCTCTACCTATATAAGAACTGACCTCTGACCTGCAACTCATACCATGGAGAATGAGTTCTTCATTGAACATCTGAGAAACCTTTGCTGTTAGAACAAGTGTAGCTCCTATTGTCAGTCCAGATAAATGTCCAAGCAAGCATTGAGATTCCTACCCGTTCCAACGGTTGAACGCCATGACCAACACCACTGGCACCAGCAGCCGTGGCTGGCCTAGTGCCCCCCTGCCCATCCCCATCACAAATTCCCTCATAAAAAAGCTAATAATTTACATCTCACTATCCACAAGGTGAAAGAGGAGAACTTGTGGTTGGCCATCCTTGGAAGAGGCACCACCTTCAACAGTGCTTGAAGAGGCTCTTAATGAGCAGCCTGAAGTCCACACTCATGTGATTCAGAGCTAGTGGGCCTCAAGAGCCCAATGCAGAAGAGGACAAAAAGATTGAAGCTGCACCAAACTTGGAGAAGGCTACCCATATCCATAGTGTTTAAGGATGCCCCCAATGAGGAGCTCAAGTCCCCACTCAAAAGACTAGGCATAGATATTGTTTGGAGGTAGTGAAGCAATAGAGAAACAGTAAAATTCACTAAAAATGTATGCTTCATCTCAACACAGTGCTACTAAGTATACTCAGCAAAGATACTGACAAAGTAGAAGGATGAATGGCTAATGGAAGATTTCAGCACCTCACAGCACCTCCAGCATCCCTAGCACCAACGGAGTCAACACTGTTGCCAAGCATCCGAATGTACACCAAAGCTCCCAGAAGTCCCACTCCATAACTGTTTTATCCATGTAGTCCACTTTTGAGTTGTCTGCTCAACTCAAACTGACACACAAAGAGCATGAAAATAGATAATGTTGCAACCACTGCATGTCACAATGCTAAACAAAACCAAGATGAGGGGAAGACGAACTACTAAGCATTTTCAAGTCCAATAGTTTTCCTCACAACTCAAACACATTAGTGTAATAGTCAATTGAAATGGGGAGTCAAAGCCACAGAGCCTCCACAAGGTTTGCACAACAAAATGAGCACCTGGCAGCAATCTCTGCAGAGTAAGAGAAGTAGGCCCCTGCTAGACCAGCACCCCCAACAGCAAGGGTCACTATCTGGAGATTATTTTTCAGCTGCTCACACCCCAGGGACAACCAAAATCATGGGTATCAGTTGCACACCCTTACAAAATATCATACGGGCTCCAACCACAATGCTGTTAAGCTTGAGATATGTGTAATAAAGAGGGATACATATCTATGAGATCGCAGTGAAAACACCCCACAACAACAATTTCAAGATTACTGATATTTCAGCTCCAGCCATTACAAGAATGAGTGCAGTCATACCCACAACCTTGAGAGATGTGCAACAAATAGGGATACATCCATATCTAGAGCTAGAGCATGCAGTTTAAGAAGTACACATCAGAGAGTGCTCAAACTGCAGAGTTGTTGGGGAATCCATTAGTGTACTCTGACATGTCTTAAGTTTAACAAGTAGGCTGCAAGAAAAGCCAATAAGAATATGAAGATGACAGAAGCCAAATTGCTACCTCATTATGTATTGGGATTCCACCACACAGACATGCAGACCTACAGCAATCACACACCATGATGTTTGACACAGGGGAGAAAATAGAAACCTTCAAGTAACGCTCCCGTGCAGCTGCAGCTTCCTTTACAGGATCTTTCCTTTCTCTATTCACTTCCTGCAGCAAACGTTCCTGTACAACTCCCACATTGAGACCCTTATGCCCAGTGCAAAGGTTATCATGTGATAGCTGTGGAATGTCATATTGTCCCTCTTGATAAGAGTCATTACGACTGATGTTTGCAGTAGAAATATTCTCAATCACAACACAAAAAAGAAAGGGTGGACACAAACAACAGACCGTGCCACCAGATACAGCCTTCTTAGCACGTGCCCATTGTTCCTCCTCTCGTTTTGTTGGAGCAAACCGCCATTTTGGCTTGTTCTCATCTGCCCTCTGCAATCATTCCCACAACATCCCAGAACCCCATCTGCAATGTAAGAACATCATTGTTATGCACTAAACTAAAATGAATTTTTTTTTAAAACATCTTCCAACAGAACAGAGCCAACCTTGCCAATTTCAGCACTACACGTCTCTATGTATATATATGACTGGTTGTTGCAGACCCAAACATGCCTCTGACCGTAAGCAGCAGTACCTTAGCTGTAGCAGCACCAGCAGCCATCTGCCAAGCAACTGCTACTTGACGATCTAAAGTAGCCTTTGATGGCTTTGAGAGCTCCCGACTCAGATCTAAGTCCATGCTGCCATGCAACAAAACCCTTCAATAGTCCAAAAATGGTGCAAAAATCATGTTATACCGTGGAAAATTTTGGGAGATTCAACCCATCTTACTTTTTCTAGCCTGTCTGCAAATTGGTGAAAGCTGAAATCTGTCCAGTTGCCAGCTCAAGAGAATCAACAGATACCAAGCAGAACAGCAAAAAAAAATAACTGATAAACCCTTAATCCTGATCCTAATCCTGATCTACCTCTTCTTCCACAAGACCAAGAAAGCAAGAGTTTTTTTTCCTCTGAATGAATTCAAGCAATCCAAAAGGAATTAAAACACAGGGCAGAAAGAGTTTGCACCAGGAAAGTAAGTAACCTGTCAAGAGCAATGGCTCTGTTGAGACTCAAAAAACCAAAATCCTTCTCCTTGGGCTTCAATTCCAACACAGATATCCATGAATCCAATATCAAAATAAGTCCCAAAAACAGTATCCTCCAATTTTTCTTGATCAAAAAAATCCTGTGACAGACTGTACTTTTTCTACATTAGAATACTCAGGTATGGAATTGCAAAAATAGGAAGCAATTCAGCCAATCTTTCTTCTTCTTGCATAAGACACATGGTGAGAGAGGGAGGGAGGACTGACTGACTGGAGGGGGTGCAGCTTGGACAGAGGAGGGAGGTGCCTCCACATGAGCTTGCCAATCCTTCTTCCAGATATAGTCATCAGTAGCCGTCAAGGGATCAACCAAAGGCTCTCCACCCCATGTCTTTCGTATGCGCAAATCCACAGGAGGTCCTCCATACTCCCCTGGTGCATCTCCCTTTGACCACTGTGCTCTGCGTCTCTGCTTGGTAGGTGATTGTCTTAACCTTATTGTCTCAGCTCCTCCTTGCTCCTCCTCCTCCTTCTGCTCTTGGCAAATAGGAGACAAGTAGACCTCACCTGTTCTACCCAGCTTCCTGTCCCCTACTATACTCCTTACGCTTGTGCCCACTATCAAATACATCCTCACCTTTCCTGCCTGGCTGCAAGTCCCTGCAAACCCTTTCTTATTTAACTCCTTGTTCTCCTTCTCCTCCTCCTCCTCTCCTCCTCCTCTCCTCCTCCCGTGCAAGATTTGCATGTGCTCTCTCTTATATCTCTTTCTCCAAATCAGAATTTAGCGCACACTTAATTCCCAGCGAGCTGGTATAGGATAGACAGCTTTAGCTTGATGTCTTGGGTGGAAGAGAAGGACCCACTTGCTTGACGTCTTGGGTGGAAAAGAAAGGACCCAAGAGTGTTACCTTTATCTGATCACAGTAGGTTCGGAATGGCATTGCCGTCCAAAAAGAAAAAGTTGATTAGGGTTTGGGATTGTATTCTTTTTTGCACATCTATCAAGGTCATTATGATTGTAAAGATGCAACAGAGTCCAAACATAAGCTTGTCTGAAGGTCTGGAAGGTTGGTGTTTATGAGAATGGCTATGTTGCCGCAATTTGATCAATGGGTGGTTTCCATTTTGGTGCCAGGGATCTTGCAGCTTTTGGTGATGCAATTACCGAAGGTGATTTGTATAGGTATGGGGTGGTTGCTTCCTAATGCTCTTGCTAAGTGTTGGTAGTGTTGTATTCATGTGGGTATCCTCAGAAAAAGTTCTATAGGACTGGTCTGTTGTTGCAAGGAATATGTCAAAGAGATAGGCAGGCATAGATTCAAGAGTCTTGCAGTAGTTATATAGAGATTGGATATAAAGGTAAATAAATTAGGTGCTTGCAAATGGACAATGCTGTGCCCTTGGGCTAGGTCCTTTGGTTTTTGTTGTTTTCTTGAAACTGTTGGCTTAAGTGAGATTTGGTTATGTATGTTGGGACAGATGATTTGGCAGAGACAGATAAGATTACACTTGAAGTTGCTAAACTCCTGTAGGAAGACTATTTGGCACAGAATGCTTTTAGCAGGTAGGATGTCAGACTTTCCTGATGTGGATTGCACCTTGTTTTGCTTAATTTTGTTTGTTGAGCAAGAGCAACCTATTATTCCATCAATAAATGCATCACCCATCTGTTGGAGCTTGCATTCTCTAGTTCTGGAATGAATACACTCCCTGAAGAAGTGTAAGTACTTAAGAGAGTACTCCGGGGAATCCAAGCAAGCAAGCTCCTCTGTGTGTGTCTGTGTGCACAACTGAACTGAAAGAAGCTTATGATAAAAGGTGGACCGTCATTTTTGGGTGGTTTTTTTTTGGGGGGTTGGAGTTCAAATGGTGGAGTTTTGTCACTTCTCTTTCCCATTTTTTCCTCTGGATTAAGAGGGTGGTCCTTTGCTTCCTAGATCTGTGGGTTGGGGGAAGGGCCTGGCTGGGGGCCTGCTCTTTTGTGAAAGGAAATTTCATGGTCTTTGGTGTTTGCCTAGGATTGGAGTTTTATGAGATCCTTGCAACCTGTTTGTGAAGAGGATCATGGATCTTGTGAGGGGTTTGTGTAGAAAGATCAAATGAGTCACATCTCTGGTTTGTTTCTGCTGCTGGAGTTGATTTAGCCAGATCGATTGTTTGAAATCTTTATGCAAGATGGCTCGAAGGATCTATAGATCTTGTACTACTTGATACTCTTCCTGGAATCCGTGGTAAGGATTTGTCTATAAATCTCCTCAATTGAAGGTTTTGCACTGGTATTTTGTAATCTCCTTCATGCAGATCAGCTGGCTCTTCTAACTCTGCTTCTGAGACGCAGAATCATTTCCAAAAGTTTGTTGAAGATCTTGCAAATCCACTTTAAGAGAATTTGGTTTCAACATTGAATGGAGGCCACTCACTGGAGTACAAGTTTCTGATATGTGGAAGGACCGGATGGATTGGAGGATTACTAGGAAAGCTGTGTACAGAGCAAGGCATAAACTATGAGTATGGTGCAGGCATGCTGAAGAATAGAGCACAGAAAATATTTTGAAAGAAAACTGATTTTTAAAAATAGTTTTTAGAAAGGCTGCATAAGATCGTATAAAGCAATTCCCCTATTTTGTCAATAATTTTGTATAAACCTTTTGTAAAGTGGTTGTGCAAAAAACGTTTTTGGAGAAGCATGTTAATCATATGCACTCCCCACCATCCTAATCTAAAACCTACCAGCACAAAACACCAAAACACCTCTACTCATAAAAAATGACTCAACAGAGAAATCAATTTAATGCATAACAAATGAGAATGCAACCCAAAAATTGAATGCACACACTGTGTACAGCACTGAAATTGGGCTCTGCAGACTAAACTCAGAAAACAAAGAAAAATAAAGAGACTACTCAAACAATGCCATTAATAGGAAGCTTTGCAACCTAACTTTGCATTTCTACCTACCTATTTGACCTCCTTCCTACTTCACTTACTACCCTCCAAATGAAAGTAAAACCAGTAAAAGGACGAAGGAGCCTGATATCTCAACAGCCCCATAACACTGGTTATCTCAACAGCCCCATAACACTGGTTATGTCCAGTCGCCAGCCAGCTCTTGCTGGGGCCAGACTTGGCTATCGCCTCATCCCAGGCCCCTTATTTTGAGAATGCTTCCAACAGGGCTAACATGTGCTATGAAGCTTGTTTGCCAAAACTCAATCAGGCTCCTGTTTGGTCCTTTATGCCAGGAATTGCAACAGGACACATCATGTGGAACACCAAGCCTAATAGGCTAAATGGAATACTCAGACTGATTCTTTCTGAACTAGACAGAATCCTTCACAACCAGAGACTATATGGTGCACCACTCCAGACATAAGAACTCAGTTGTTTTATTAAGATACAATGAGAAGGCTCAATTAAATAAATTATAGGCAAAGCTAGTCATCAAGAATTTATCCATTGTGGAAATATCACTGTAATGGAAATGGGTCTGCACCATTTGGGAAATAACTAATTGTGGACCAAGAACATTCCACTAATCTCTCCACCTTGGCACTCTCATTCATTGCAATAGAAAAATGATGGTACTGTTTGGAAACCCGTATGCAAACTGTGGGGTGTGAAGCCTTTATAATGCCCTTGTGCACTCAAAATGCAAACATCAAGCATTTTCCTCAACATAGTGTGATTCTGGAAAAACGCTTGTGCTTTGAACTCTGCCAAAGGCATCCACTGCACATCAACATCACAAACACATCACCAAAGACATCATGTGTCAGTGCAGATCCACTACCAAAAGCACATCCCTTTCAACACTCGAGAAAAATGCTCCAGTTGAGAGTTTCCCAATATCAAATACACTTCATCCATACACAGATCTGCAACTTTCAAGTTGGATAGACAAGGGTATGTCATGTACCTGAGCGGCAGCAATTTCGGAGTCTTGCTTGGTAATGGTGGACGACAATGGACGAAGTATACACAAAAAGAATAGATCAGACTTTTCAAATGCCACATGATGCACGTGCCTGTATTCAACATAGCCAACAGCAATAGTTTTTCAGTTGTGATCATACACCAATACACAGATGATGACAGAAAGTCAATCAGATAAACACTTAGAGAAAGGAAAAAGAAGGTTCATTATGTCCACTCACAACCCAAGAAGCTTCTGATGGGGGATAAGACTCAAGCCTTTCCACAACAAACTAGAAAGCAGAAAAAAAGACTTAGGGTGCAGGGTTTAACAGAAATGAGGAAAAGAGAAAACGCACAAACCTGAATCCAACTACCTCCACAAACTCTGCATCAACCTGCATCCTCAAGATCTTATCCCACATCAGAAGCTACTGCTTACTGGATCAAATCTCATCTGCTCAACACAATTGCTCAGTGTACATCGCTTTCAAGACAGACAACTGTTTCAACCACCACATCAGAACAACAGTGTGAACAGGAAACTATCTGGAACCTTCCATATCAGGGAGAAAAAATTGACTTACCCCAGTTTCCTCTTTTACTTCCCGTATTGCACCCACAAAGATGTCCTCTCCCTGCATAGAAATTAGAAAGCCATATTGGGTTATAAGAGGTGGAACATAGCTCACAATCACTACAGGGTCTCTTTTCTCAAATCAAGAGGTCTAAGAGTTCAAATATTTTGATTTTACTTGTAGGATTGGCTACTACAAAGTGTCCAATTCCACAAGGTTTGTTTTCATTGAATTTAGCAAATGCATCAATCACAAATAAAATGGTCTGGCAAAGTCATTATTCTCACTATAAATGGAGGGTTGAGAAAATTGGTGACCTGTAGGGGCCATGTAACAGGGTGAACACTAAAAGACTCCAGAATCACATGAATACAAACTAAGATCTGAAAATGAAGTGACAAGCTCACATACCTGGTTAATAATACCAGTAGGCATTTTCCAAACACCAGTTCCCTTCAAAGGTCCATTTCTCTCTTGTACAGCCAAAACCTGATCCAATGCTGCTACATCAAGCTACCTCACCATGTATACTCTACATACCCATCTTGGGCAGCAGCTAAACCCACCTAAAGGTCTTAATCTGTTACCTCCTACTGTACAGCTCAAAACATTGCATAGACAATATAACATGGAAGGCAAAATATCAAAAAGAAGGTGTGGCATTTCAAGAACCAGGAAATGTGAATTAACATTCAAGGTTGATGAATTAATGACTGATGGCTCACACCTCCTGTTTGTCATTGAGAACAAATGCCCCAATCCCAACTTGGTGTGATGCATTTGCAGGGAGAGTGGAGGGAGTGTCTGGAAGCCACAATGAGAGCATCACATATGTAGGCTCTGCATGGTGGTAGCTGAAACCTGCCTGCACTACATCCACATCCTGATAGCAACTTAAAGGAATTATCTGGTACTACTGTTGAAGCATACAGGAATGACAAAGAGATTATGCTAGACTCTAGAGCTGACTACAGATTCAATATCTGAATACTTAAACTCCTACATAAAAGGGAAGCTACCTCAAGAGAGTTCAACAGATAATTCAATTGATCAACAACAGAACTAGACTGGTTTATAGAAAGGGCACCTCGACCGCAGGGGCTACAAAGTCAACATTCTTAATGGGTAACTTGAGCCAAATCCCCCTGCGCTTCTGTGCAGCAAATGCAAGAACCCAATTTCAGATGAAAAAATCAAATGCGAACTGAAAACATCCCTTTCTTCAGCCACATCCACATTTCACAGATGGAGCCACAGATAAATGCAGCTGCAGATGTTAATAGTTCTACTGCCAGAAAGATGATGTACTCAAAGCAGTCTGAGAAAACATATAAAATCAACAACTTCAACTACACAATTACCGATGATTCACAAGGTTTGTGGAAGATTGCTACATATGATAGTCACAAACACCCACCAAAGCTATTTCCTTCAAGGTACAATTTAGCTGAGCAACAATTTTCCCGTTACAACTTGCATAGCATCAAAAGTGTGTCAAATGTTTTAGGGTGTCAAAAACTGGACAAAATTCCGGCGTAGGGTTTTTATCAAAGTGTGCAGAAAGATGAAAAGGATGAAACAGAATTCATGTGCACAAGTAGTGATTTCAGGACTGGAAATTGCAATTCCCAATTTTCAGGTTAGAGAAAGCCTTACCTCATGTCTCCATTGTTGGAGGGATGCCTTCAAACATCTTTCGAAAGTTGGAACATCCACAGGCAAGCTGCTAGGCTCCACAATAATTCCTTTGTAGCTGTCAACACGTCCTTTCAATATGTTAACATCCAGATCTCCATCAACTGTTGAGCTTCGCCCTTCTTCTTCTTCTGCTTCTGCTTCTTCTTCTTTTTGGATAACTGTAGCTTTGGCAACCTCTTCATCATCCGGGAGCAGAAGATTTGAAGAAAGTCCACTTTCTTTCGCTGACATTCTTGACCTTCTCAAAAGGACTAATAATCAGTTGTTGGCAGAGCAACAAGCTGCATCCGAGAAACAAGTAGCACCGTAGAAACAAAGAAAAGCAACAAAAATAACGAGCTTTTCTTGGTGTGCAACTTACGGCTGTAGAGAGAGAGAGAGAGAGAGAGAGAGAGAGAGAGCAAAGAGGAGCCCAAAGATCGCACGTACAAAACCAAAACAAACGAGTAGAAGAAGGATTCGCAACAATCGGTAAGCACGAACGGAATGAATAGTGCCGAGAATCGATACTGCCCGACAAAGGGCACACGGCGAATGATATTTCAAGGTGGATTGCACGCTACCCACCAGGCTGCTTTCAAGTTTGATGTTTTGCCTCATACAAAAGCGCAGCAACCCACACCGAAGATGCAAGCAGAAACTGGTGAAGGGTGGACGAATTTCAAGCCAGAATCTTCGACCAGACAAGCAATCGATTAGGAAAGGAAATTTCAATCTGTTGAAGAGCTCCTATTTGAGAGATTACAAACAGTTCAGCTCGGGAATTCTTCTCGCCGATTTGTCACGGACCAAAATCTGGAGTACTAGGGTTAGGGTTTCAAACAAGAATAGACGTCAGTGTCATGGAATTGCACGCAATTGGTCAGCCGGAGAAGCTCGATGCTATGCTCAAGAGCGAGCTCTTGAGATGTCGGCATATTAAGTGCTCTTGAGAAGCCGGAAGATTTTCCAGGAAAATGGGATGCAGCGGGTTACGCTGATTTTTGCTGAAGAGACACCTATCAGGAATTGCAGCAGTAGGAGTGGCAGGAGAGGATGATGGGCACCAGAACCATCAAAATCTCTTCAAGGAATCTGTAGGTGGAGGAGGCAATGATGAACTGTTGTTCAACCACTGCATGCAAAGTTTGAGAGACCTTGCAAGTTTCTGCTTTCATGGAGCACAATGAATTGTTGCAAGTGATTCAACCAGACATCTGAAGTTTGAGAGAGATTAGGAGCTTCTGTGTTCTCGGGGCAAGATGAATTGTTTTAAGTGATTCAATCAGGCATCTTAGGTTTGAGAGACATTATAAGCTTCTGTGTTCTTGGAGCAGATGAATTGTTGCAAGTGATTCAACCAGGCATACGAGGTTTGAGAGAACTTCCATGCTTCTGTGTTCTTGGAGCAAGGTGAATTGCTGCAAGTGATTCAACCAGGCATCCAAGGTTTAAGAGACCTTCTGACTTCTGTGTTCTTGGAGCAAGATTCCATAGTGCTTGCTTTCTTTGTTAACAAGCAGGAACCTTGTCTGAGGTGAAGTACCATATAGGTAGACATGAAAACTACCCAAATATCAAAAGGCTTGCTTTAAGCTTCACAATATCTGCAACAATCTTTGGATACTGAAGCAAGACACAATTACTTCACATCATACATTACATGGGAACTCAAAACTGTGCCAAGTTCTAAGGGAGGCAAAATCAGTGGTGATCATTGAGAAAAAGGGACTGATTCCCATGAGCTACTAACAAAGGGGGGAGTTGAATGTTTTTCTACAGGCCAGCAGCATTTTGCTGCCACAAATTGATGATGTCAGTAGCCTGATTGAGCAGGATGATTGTGCGCTTGCGAGATATCCAACCCTTGCTGTCAAGCTTCGCTTTCAACTGTTCCCAAGCATCCTTCCGTGGCCAGAAATAGTATGGACTTAGGGGGATCGTACCATGGCCTGGCACCACCTGATCAAGTGCAATGCCAATGTTCTTCTCTAGCCACAAGAATCGTAGCAACACCCTCTGCTTCTTTGGAGCTGTTACTATTACTTTTTTCTGCATTAGAGAGCATCAGATGGGAGTTAGAATTGCTCTTGCAGCTGCTGAGACCCATCTGCATTCCTTTCTGGTAAACAAAATGCATCTGCTGACACTGTAAACAAACATGCATCAGTTGCAAATAATATTAGATTTTCCATTATTATGATTTGTGTGGCTAGGTTGCCTTCCAAGAGCAGAGCTCCACTGTCAATATTGTGTCATTCACCTCACATCTCTTACTGCCTCCATAAAGCTTGAACTAAAGATTTTCAAGCTCCTCCATCAAACAAAAAATCTACCAGGTGCAGAGTTTCTTAACTTAATCTGATATTCTTCAGGTGAATCATTTTCCAAAGAAAAATGCCAAAAAATGCACTTCATGACTATGAACAGCTCTTCTTTTCTACGGCTGAAATTTTGCAGTCAACGATTTCAAACTTCAGCTGCGTTCAATCGTTTTGGTTCACTATTTTAACACAGAAGTCAATCAGACTACTTACCTTCTTGGAACCAGAACCAGCAGGCCTGGAAAGCTCCGGGTCATCGGCGCCCTCTGCTGCGGACGCGTGAACTGAGAGCCTCTGCATCCGGTTCTGCAGAAGCTCCACGCCGTCGTCTCGCCTCCTGCAAACCCTAAGCGGTACTCTAGAGACGGCACCGCCTCTGAATGCAACGCTTCGGCTGGATGCTGCAAGACCACTTGACGCCGACACCGAAGGACTCCAAGAGACGGCCATCCCGGATGTGGCAACAGCTGTTGTACACGCGAGAGACGCCATCGCTGCGAAGATATCCAAAACACAAACAAACTGCGGTTCTTTGAGATTGCGTTGGAAATGCGCGCAAGACGGGGCCACGTTGAGATCCTTATCCACGTCTTAGCGTTTGAGAACCTCATTTGAGATGTTGTTCCACCCGACGCTTCTGGGAAACCTTGCGTGAATTGAGATCTTTAACGACGTCTATTGATTTCGGGACCTGTTTTGATCCATTTGTTCCACGTACTGAAATTTGGGTACCTCAATTGAAGTCTTCATCCATGTGTCATGTAGCTGGGGAAGTCTTTCGGAGTCCTATATCAAGTCTCACACTCATTGGAAGCATTGGGCATCAAATGGCTTGAAGCTTTCATCCACATGAAGTTTTGGGTGCATTTCAAAGTCATGTTAAAAGATCAATTTTGCATATACACCAGAGTCCTGCAATGGGTACCCATACCCATGGGTACCCAATACCCACCCATACCCATGGGTACATGGGTGGGTAATGGGTATGGGCTTGGACGCATGGGTGGGTAATGGGTGGGTACGAGGGACCCGGGCTTTACAACGATTGAGTTAGCATATTATAGGGCGACTTGTCGTATAGTAGTCAGTAGTGATGGCTCTCGGATTGCGCCACGTTAATAGCTATTAATAGCTCATCAACACAGTGTTGTGCTATGGTGATGAGTTATTAATAACCTGGCGCAATCCGAGCTGGCATTAGCCTGGAAGGTCCACTGGTCCAGGAATCGGGATTCGAGTGGGAGTGTGGATTCTGGAAGAGCGGCTACAAGCTGATGTCGGCCATGACGTTGGCTCAGCAAATTGAACATGACTTGAAGAGCAATGGGGGGGAGTACGTGATTCACAACAACAGGCCAGGCAAGAAGTCGGGTGTTTGGGAAGCGTTCGGCATCGTCTACGATCGCAACAACGTAAAGCTAGATTATGCTATTTGCAAGTCCTGCAACAAAGTTTATACCTTCAAAACCAATACCAGCACGGCTACAATCTCAAAGCACAAATCTCCTGTTCCCGCCTCCGAGGTAGCCGCCGCGAAGGTGTTTTTTAAGAAGCACATCGTCACAAAGCAAGAAAAGGAGACGATGATGGCAACGGCGGCCGACTACTGCGCGACCGACATGCGCCCGTTCGAATCTCTAAGCGAGTTGGGCCTCAAGGCACTCATCCAAACGGCGCTTGACATCGGATCGAGCAGCACTGGCCGAATCACAATCGACGAGCTGCTCACCAACCCAACGACTGTCAGCCGTAACGTCGATTCACGTGCTCGGAATGGCCGCGAGAAGCTCACCCTCGTTCTCAAGAAACACTTCGACTCAGGCTTGAACGTGGCATGTACTCTCGACTTGTGGATGGACGCGGTCAAAAAAAACTCGTACATGTCCATCACCATTCATTACATCAATGCAATGTTCAATCTATATGCCCGCACGTTGCACGTAAAGCCTGTTGAGGAAGCCAGCCACACAGCGGAAATGGTCTTGGAGGAGTTCAGTAAAGGTCTAACCGTGTTCAAGGTAATGGCGGACATGTACCAGCAGATCATCGTGGTCTCGGATAGCGGTTCGAACTACTATGGCGCTAATGGCATCCCATCGGCTTTCTACTGGCTTACCTGCCTCGATCACAAGTTGGCGATCGTGCTGACGACTGTCGTGAACAAGACAATGGAGAATGGCGTCAGGAGCAAACCGTTCTACCGGTACAAGGACGTCCAGCACATGCTACTGTTGTTCATGTTGATCGACGCGTGCAAGAAGTTGGTCGAATACTGCAAGTGCGCAAACCTGCAAAGCCAGCTCAACAAGATGCTCAAGCAAGAGAACGCAACTTGATGGAACTCGATTCTCCGCTGCCTTCTAAGCATTGAGGAAATGTACGACAAGCTCGTGTCGCTCCTGCAAATGAAGGACAAGCTGAACAAGCTCAATGACATTTCGCGGGCGCTCCTCAAGGAACTGATCGCTTTCCTTGCCCCCTTCCAACAAGCGACGCCGGCGCTCGAGAAATTCAAGCATCCGACTCTTCACAGGGTCGTGTGGTGGCGCCATGTGATCCTGGGTCACCTTCGGCTGGTCCTGAGCGATGTGGTGGACGAGGATGGCAACGGGACGACGGCCAAAGACTCCGACTCGATCAAGGCAATCAAGGGCATCATGTTGTTGCTCTTGTACAGCAAGTTCGTCCTTGATGATATCCACGTCATGGCGTCATTGCTAGATCCGATCATGAAGTCCCGTCTTGTCCGCCTTGGTGTTAAGCACAACCAGATCGAACAGGCCAAGGATAAGTTCAAGGATGCAATGATCAAGTACGCGCCCTTGGACGACGAAGAAGAAGATGTTCTGCCTGCTCGATCACCAGTCAAGAAGAAGGCGCGCTCGTCGGTTTTGATGTACGATCAGATGCTCGATGACGACGATGAGGAAAACAACATCCCTCCTGCTGAAGGTCACGACGCCGTCGCCGCCGCCCTCAACGTAAGAGTCGACAACGAGTACGAAGTGTACATGAAGCACAAGGTCATCGATGGAGAGATGAGGCAGTGCACTGATGGTGACGCTAGCGGTGAATTCCACGTTCTGTCGTGGTGGAGGCACAAGGGCAAGGACTTGTTCTCGATACTAACGCGAGTTGTGCGATCCACCCTATGCATCTCGACATCCAGCGCCATGTCCGATATTAACTTCTCGAACGCCGGCAACACCCTGACCAAGAAGCGCAATCGACTAAAGCCTCGAACGATAAACTTCATGTTCCTTCACTCTAATCGTAACATTTGTATGTAATTGTTTACAATAAATCATTGGCACGTCCCTCCTTTTAAAAACACTTCAAAGTATTCTTAAGTAGCTTTATTTTGGTGATGGACTGATGGGTATGAGTTGGGTGGGTAATGGGTATGGACAAGGTGCCATGGGTGGGTAATGGGTGGTGTCGCAACCCTAACTTTGGGCTTGCGACCAAGGCAAAAGGGGTTACAAGGGTGCGGGCCAAGAAAAGGCCCGAGAGTCACATCACACACTCCTGGGAGTGTTAGAAAGTGTGAGGAGTATGAGGGAGTGAACCCTCACACTCCCAAGGCAACTCCCACTTTGGGAGATGGAGTCCCAGTGGACTCCCAAAACTTCAGAGAGCAATTGCAAGGGTCAAAACTCAATGGATTGTGGCGTTCTTTATATCATTGAAAAGCTCTTGAAACGTAGATGTCTAAAATGGGCTTGCATTGCTCATTCAAACATCTGAAGCACAAGTTATGGCCAAAAAAAGGGCCGGGAATCAAACTGCCAATTTGACTCCCGACCACAAAAAAGTCGGGAATCGACCCGATTTACTTAGCTGTAGGGGGCGTGCCACATATCGTTGGAAAGCTCTCAACGAGATATATAACTTTGCTTGAGACTGCACCTCAATCGGAGGTCTACTCGCAAAGTTATGGGGCTCCAAAGTCGCGGGAGTCCTAGTTGGCAGGATTTCGAGACTCTCACTTGGGAGTCCCGGGAAAAATAGTCATTTGGATGTAGCCTCCGTGAAGAGCTGCAAAGTATACTATAAGGGGGAAGGTGGTGGCTTCCCCCAAGTCTAGGCCATGGTGAGTCTTTTGTGTCTGTGTTGCCCGTGGCTCGTCCTAGCACCAAGGGTGTTCCAACTATGCACTAACCACTTTGTGTGGGTTGTGTGTAGGCCCGTGTGAGTGAGTGAAGCTTGTCAACTCTTCCTAGTCCCATCCCGGAGCTCCAACACGCCCTTCTACCCCTCAAAGTGTTGTGAGCTAGGGAGCGTGCTCTGACTCCTCTTTCTTCTGCTGCTTTCTACTTGGGCTCACATTTGAGTCCTTTAAGGAGTTGGGAGTGTGTCACGTGGGTATAATTGACCCACGCATAGCTGTGGGTCGGGTATGGGTACAATTATCAAACCCAATGCAGGATTCTGATATACACACAAATTACTTCCATTATGCCAATGGGACATCAAACTATTGCAAGTAGAAATATTGAACATGAAATATCTTGAAATTATTATAGAAATATTTTTGTGCTCACCAAGTTAAAATTGAGGTTGTGCTACAGTGTTTTGCAAAGCAAAATTTTAGAACTGTGCTTCAATTTACAAACTATGTTTTATCAAGGATAGTCACGTACACCTCCATCAAAATGCACCATACCACCATCGTCCCTTTCAATTCAAGTGCCAATGTCCATGTTATTGTGTCAGGGTACGCTTGTCTTGTGAATGTCACATTATCATCTACATTGAAAGGTAAGTTAGATCTTTTGGAGTGTTTTTTATTAAAAAGGTATTTTAGGTCAAATGGAAATCCATGCAAATTCTTTAATGTCCAAGAGAAAGTGCTAGACATGGCATTTATTTTCTTTCAATAAAGGGTAATGGTGGGAACCTTTTGCACTTTAAACATATCCTTTAAGAACACCAATGGTGACTAAAGTGGACATCATTATATCTATGAAATTGTAATGAAATATCTACAACAATAATTTGAAAGTAATATGATGATGAATTAGTCATAACCTTATAAAAGTCATTCACAAAATGCGGGGTCATTACCTTCATCATGAATAGTAGCGACAATGACTCCATCAATTCCAAATTGTGCATACAAAATCCAAAAAAATGTTATAGGCACAAAAACTATAAAAACAAATGATGGAAAGATAGGTTTAACTTTAAATTCAAAATATAAAACAAAGGAACTAGGATAAGAACATAAACATTCAAGTCAAAAACATGAAGTGTGCATATCAAAATACAAATAAATTTTTATTGATATGAAATAAGGAATTGTGAACACAAAAAGAATATAATAAAACTATGGTGTAAAATCGTACTTCAGACTAATATTAAAAGTAATGAGGGCTCCAACCTTCATTTTACCCCTTTGGGGACCTAGCTCAAAAAAAATTTCATAAAGGTTCTATGTGCCCATCAATTAAAAAAATCTTTTAAAAGGAAGTTGGTAACGATGCCAACAAATTGGAAAGCCATAAAAGTTGTTATGCTTTTAAAATATCATATAGTGGACAAGGAAGAAATTAGGGCTAAACTAGACTAGATCAAGCAAGAACCCAAACAAAGGGTTCAAGCTTATCATGACAAAATGGATAAACTATTCACAAGGGGAAGTTAGAGGATGCAAAACAAAGGAGGTTTCTGTCCAGGCTCCACCTTGAAATAAGAAATTTTTTTGTGATGCAAGATTATGCAAATATGGATGCATTGTTTATTATAGTGTTGGAAATCGAGAATTTTGGTTGAATTAGGAGAAACCCCATTTGAGTTATTGAAAGATGAACAAGAAGGAACGGTAGTAAATGCTATTTTTGAAAAACAAGTCAATGCTTTGAATGAGTCACTTATCAAGTTTTTCAAGCAAGGAATTACGCTAGGTCATGGAGTAAGGTCTTATGGTGTCATGACTACTTTTATATGCCATATATGTGGTTTTGGTGATCATGTGGCTTCTATCTATCCAATAATTGGGGACCTAAAACCTAAATGTGGTAAATGTGGTCTCCCACATAGGACAAAGAATTGTGGTTTGCAATGTGGTTACTACAACAACATGGGCCATACAAAGGAATGGTGTGGAAAAAATGGACGAAACCCAAACCAAATTATGTTGCAAATAATTACTTGGAACTACTTATTGATGATAAAACAACTACACTAGAATAGTTGAATCAACTTTGTTAAACAAAACATGATTTTTTTTCTAGCACTATGATACCCAAAAGAAGAATGCCAATAGAAATGTAAGCACTTCAAGTGGAAGAAGCAAAGGACGGAACCATGAATGTAGAGACTATTGGTGCAGTAAAGGACGGATCACAAAATTTTAACCCATGTCATTAAAGGTAAAATCTCATTGTCTCCAATGGAGACAATCTTATCAATTTTGAATGAATAGGAATATTTGGAAAGTCTAGTGAAGCTTGCCATAAATAAAAGGGATGAAAATGTGAAAACAACTAATTTGATGAAACAAAAAGAAACACTAGCAATAAGACACATTTGCATTAACAAAAGTCATTGTAGCAACACCCTACACCTTTTGGCACAAGTGGGTAACAATCTCATGGAAGGATTGGTTGACATAGGTGCATTTATGTTAAAAGTCAACAAGGGTTGTTCGGGAGCTAGGCATAATGCATTTAGTCATAGGGTTTAAATCATACAAGACAATTTATGATATTGTTACATAGGAACTTGGAAAGATTAATGAGATTGTTGTGAAGGTTGGAGAAATTTAATGTCCTATGGCATTCATGGTTGTAGACACTAATAGTTATGACCTACTATTAAGATTGGACTTCCTAATTAAAATTAGGGAAATTGTGGATGTGGAAAAAAAAACTACCCAATTAAGCAAGGACTAGGGAATAATATACAAGTCATGACATTAAATATGGTTAATATGCTACAGGTTGTGAGGAAGCATGTATGGCTTGATGTTGAAACAATGGAAAATTTTGAGGAGTTTATTTAAACAACCATCTTTGGCGGTATGCAATTGACGTTGGAGGATGAGGAGATTGAGGACCAAAACAGTGTGGAAGGGAATCATGATACCTCTAAGGATGAAGAGACCATGTTAGACAATGCATCTCAGATTTAGGGATCTAAATTGTTTGACTATATGGATCTTAATGTTGGGGAAAAAATGTAGGATGATGGGATGGATTGTTTTGTCATGCAGGAGGGTCCAAAACAAATGATCAATTTGCTATTGGAAGAATAAACTAACAACCTTGTTTTTGGATAAGTGTTTGATTTAAATGACTTCGAAGACTATTTAAAATGCATTGATGAAGAAGAGCAAAGAAGGAATGAGATATTTTTCAATGAATGGGTGAAGGAAAATTATTTAATTGTTTTCTAGTTGGATTTAAGATAGAACAAATAAGGAGAAAAAATTGCTCCCACAACTAATATTTTAGATGAAAAGAATGGTAGATTGGAAGAAATTAGGTCAAAAGTCATGACAATTGACCCAAACCTTGAGCAAGAGAAGATTTAATAGTTATGGTAGGTGTTAAACCAATTTCAAGATGTGTTTGCTTGGAACAAGGGCAAATTTGGATGTTGTAATATAGGAGAAAAATATGAAAACATCGGAGACTTTTTTCCTTGTCGTATTACCCCAAGTCAATTTGTCTTTTTGGGAAGATGTGGAAGTCAAACATCATATTAATGTTTTGGTGTTGCTAGAAAAGACGAAGCCAATCATGTTAGAATATGCTTATGGGGTGACATTTCCTATGAAGAAGGATGGTAGCCACATGTTTGCATGTGGTGATTACTATCCACTGAATCAACAAACTCAAAGAAATGTTTTTCCAATAGTTCTTGTAGATCATGTTCTAATTCAGTTGGGAAGGTCCTAATGGTTTTCAGTGTTTGATTTGTAATTCAAATTTTGGCAAATCAAAACGTCACATGAGGATGTAAGAAAGACCACATTGATCACCAAATTTGGTCTGTTTGACGGAATGTTATGCCTTTTGGTATGAAAAATGCCACAAATACCTTTTCAAAAACCATGATTAAAGTTTTTGGAAACTACATGGATAAGTTCTTGAAAGTTTTTGTTGATGATCTCAATATACACAACATGCCATGAGAAAACAACTTGAATCATTTCTGATTTATATCGCTGAAATTGAAGGTAGTGACCCTAAAACTCAACCTTAGCAAATGTGAATTTGCTAAAACTAGTATTTAATTTCTAGGTCATGTGGTGAACAAAGATGGAACATAACTTGATCAACGAAAGATCAAAGCAATTATTGTATTTCCTATACCTATCATTGTTACCAACATAATAATCTTTTTCCGTCTCAATGGATACTATCGGAATTATGTCAAGGGATATTCCCATATTGCTACACCTTTGTTTGAGCTTAAAAAAGGACACAATGTTTGTTTGGATGCCCATTGATGTCAAGATGCATTTAACATGTTGAAGGATGCATTGGTTAAGGCGTTTATTTAGCCCAAACTTCACCAAATCGTTTATGTTTGATGTAAATTGGTCAAGTTGGGGAGTGGGTGTTATTTTATCACAGAAGGAAGGCATAATTGAAATAGCAATGGTGTATGCAAGCAGGGGGTTGTCCCCAATACGATGTAAATTTCACCCAATGGAGGATGAATGCTATGTTTTAATATGGGGAATTAAGCACTTCCAATAATATCTACACCACAACCACTTTAGGTTAAGAACAAATCACAAACCCCTGGAGTGGTTGGCCACAATGTCTAATGCATATGGTAGAAGAGGAAGATGGATCAATATGTTATAGAATTTTAGCTTGAAGATCATACATTGTGTTGGATCCAAACACACAAATGTTCATGCTTTGAGTAGAAACCCAATGGGACAAGCTAATGAGGATGAAGATTTTCAAAAAGACATACATGAATGTAAGTGGTTACAACAAGATTTTAGGACAGAAAAAACCTACTAGACAAGTAGAAGAAGCTTGAAAATGGGATTAATTTTATAGTAGATGGATGGTAAGCAGGTGTTCAACCAACTTTTCATGGTTGATACTATGGATGATGAGAATGTGGAACAAGATCAGTTGGAAAACAATGAAATAAAAGGAGATCAACCAGAAGAAGTGGAAGTTAAAACTCAAAACAAGATTTTATCTAAACAAAGGAAACATCTCTAAGATACACAAATGCATTTGCAAATGATTAAAGAAACACAAGCCATGGTTGATGAAAAGGACATCCATGAGGACTCTTTCATTGATGAGAAAGATTATGAATGGACTCAATCCAAACACATGAATATTTGGAATGATGAACAAACAATGGAGTGTTGAATGGTGGACATATTCCTACAAATTGGAATTTAGGTGAAAGTAACATGATTAAAAAAAAAGGTTTGTACTACCATTAGCATCATGATCGATTGATGTTCAAATCTTTATAATTTTTACCATGCCAAAAAAATGCAATTAAATTATCTCAAATTTGCGTTTTGAAATTGGTCATTTCAAAGAAGGACGCATTGTGGTAAAAGTGAACAAAAAGAATTTTTGGCACAATAGGACGGAGGATGTGAAAACTATGGTATGTGCATGTAAACAATGTCAGCTAATTAAGAGGATGGCAACATTAAGTCAAATGATGAAGATCTTAAAAACATACCAATATGTAATCAATTTTATAAAATTGCTTTGGACATAGTTGGTCCATTACCTAAAATTAACAATGGTAATTGGTACATATAATTGATTATCATCGATCACTACTCAAAATGGGTTGAAGCGAATGTAGTTGTTGACCATGAAGCAAAGATTGATGTGAAATTCCTTGATTTACGAGGTCATTTGTAGATTTCGAGTTCCAAAACATGTTTTAATTAATAATGGAGGAGAGTGGGTTGTTGATTTTGACTAATTATGCAAGAACTATGGAATTATTCATCTATACACTATGCCTCAATGGCCCAAATGTAATGCCACCATGGTAGAAAGATTGGTTAAGATTTTGAAACATGGACTAATTGTTCTATCTGCAATTTCAAAACATATTCATACACTAGTAGAAATCAACCAAAATGTAACCATTCCATTTACGACTACGTGTGACTTATAGTCGTTTACGACTATATTTGGGAATATTTACAACTACAAGACTAACATTCAACTATTTTGGTCATTTTCACAACTATGATGCAACTATTAGAAAATTTCATCCTATTTGTTGCATCAATTTTACATTTATTTTCATCCATTAATAGGTTGATATGTCCCATTAGTCACAATAGTCACCAAATTAGTTGCATCTTAAAGGTATTTTACAATGACATAGGGGTGTATTTTAATGTATGTACTAAAATCTTATATATATAATATGCATACATATGTATATTGTTCATATAATGAATCTCAAAATTAATATTTGAACTTTGAATTTTTTTTATTCAGATCTAAAAATTGATATATTTAAATTATAAAAATTATTATTTTAATTTTAAAAAAATATTAAAATTTGAAACTTGATATTTGAATCTGAAAATTGTTATTTCAATTGTTTAAAACATTATTTGAAATTGAAAATTTTGATTTGAATATGATATTTTCAATTTCAATTCAAAAAGACTTATTTGATCTAAAAATTGATTTTGAATTTCAAATTAATATTTTTGAATCCAAAAATTAGTATTTCAATTCAGAAAATTATTAATTGATCATAAAAATGGACATTTTAATTTTGAATATTTTTATGTGAATATGAAAATTTATATTTCAGCTCT
>Ga0116229_10000665_pt1 | contig 48245 bp, 40 predicted proteins | sample S1TSphgellanicum_3_FD_87313 | JGI IMG/M metagenome (GOLD analysis project Ga0116229, IMG submission 87313) | Host-associated microbial communities from peat moss isolated from Minnesota, USA - S1T2_Fc - Sphagnum magellanicum MG | ecosystem: Host-associated > Plants > Peat moss > Unclassified... | reverse complement strand
CGAGACCGTAGCTTAACAATAGACATCTGATTTAGTTTTAACTGATAATTGATTCATTGAAAAATGAAATAACAAAAAAATGAAAAAAAAAAATAAAAAAATTTTTTTTTTTTTTTTTTGGTGTATACATGCACAAATTATGCATTGTATCTTATGTTATAATAGTTCAATCAATTCATAAATCCAAAAACACAAGCAAGAAAGGGGCTAATTTCATATTATGAAAAAATGGAATAACATCTTTGAAAACACATATTGATGTAGACCATGCCACTATTGCAAAGAGGTTAAAAAAGGAAGTGAATAATTTAATGCAATGAAAAAAGGAAATACAATTAGCAACAAAAAAAAAGAACAAAATGTGTATGGGGGATTTATCCCAAAAACATTATTGTGAAAGATTCTTTCAAAAAGGATGAGGTGTAGTAAAAGAAAAAATCTTGAACTTGAGTCTTTTGATTGTAAAAAATGTTTGCTAATTTAATTTGTGGAAAGTGTTTGGATTAAACATCTAAGTTGCGTTTGTGTGCAAGAATTAATTTCCCTTTCAAAAGGTAATTTTCACAAGAAATACTATCAAGGTTGGTGGAGAAAATTAAAAAGTTTTTTATTCTTCCAACATTGGCATAATGTCATTTTGCAATTATTAGTTTTTGATTTATGGATGTCTAAAGGGGCATTTGATGTATTTGCTTTGGGAAATGATTGGCAGCCAAAACATGTCATTATTAGTTTGTTTGAAACGATAGAAACTGTAAAACAAACTTTGGCTTAAAGTTTGACAAATCTGTTGGACAAATGTTACCTAAAAAAACATTACTACTTATGTTAAGAATGAAAAGTTTAACTTCAATATGATGACTAGTGCATTGAAATTAATTGTATGTCATGAATTGCTTGGTTAAAAGGAAAGTTTCCAAAGAACTTATTTTGGTCATGCTTTTTTAAAGCATGTCAATATGGCACATAGATGAAAAAGTGTCCAAAAATCTGAAATTAGTTTCTATTAAATTTGCAAAAGTGCATCATTTCCAAAAAATATGGGAAAAGAAAGCAACAATGGAACAAAAGATGTGTTGAAGCTATAACTTGCCCAAGGAAGTTGAATACCTCAATGAAAACAAAGTAGAATTTTTGTTTACCTTAGGTAATTTTGGATAAACTTTTATTTTTTATCATATGTAAAATTGAACATTAGACTAATCTATTTGTTTTTGTTTTGTAAATTCTTAGCAAAATAATCATGTTTCAAAAAGCTTTACAATTTTGGGTAACTATTGTGTTTTGTTACAACAAACAAACTACTTCGAAGGTTATTGCACAAGTGTCACGTCCTTTAATGTGGCACATTTATCAAATTATTGTGGATTTTTTTTTCCCATTGTCATTATTTGTGTTCTAAACCAATCCATGGACATTGGTTGTTTCATGATGCATTACATTTTGCAACTTTTCATGCATTTAAAACTTAAAGGATGAAAATGAAATCTTACACTCTTTTGATAGCTTGATGGAAAATGATTTAGAATGTTACTAATGAATTTGCTTTGCTAGCTTCTAGCTTTAGAACTAGAGTTAAAAGGGAATTTAGTGGAATATTATATTCCTTCCTTTCATTTAAAAAATATATGAAAAAAAAAACTTGAAACATTGTTTCTTTGATGTTAGACCTTAGGTTTTAAAACTTTTGTATTTTCATTTGTTGGAAAGGAGGAAGGATTGGTATCATTTAAGAATATGACAAGAAATATTTGTATCCTATGTTATTAAAATACAATGAACATTTGTATTCCTCGGTAAAGTTTAAAAGGAATATTGTTAACCAAAATATTTTTGATCAACATTGTAGTTTGAATATATTTGAACAAATTACAAGTACAAACGAACTTTCAAAAAAACTTGTCCACAAGGAATTGTTGATTTTAAAATGATACCAAATGGATGTGAAAAATATCAAAGGTCCTTTTCAATAATGAGAAAAACATGAATTAATGTTTTGGTTCTCTCTCCCACCAAATTTTTAATGTTGTTGAATCACAAATTGAAATGAGAAGGATTTTTTTTTATAGTCAAAATACAAACTAACCATAGGAGATGTCGTTTACAAACTGAAATTTAAAAAAAAAAATATATTTGTGATAAAAGATTGGCCTAATGATCTGAGCAAGTTGTAAATATTCATTTTAGTAGAATTCATTACGATGGATTAAAAATTCAGAAGAGAAAATTTTAAAATTTTGAAAATACTTTTGAAAGAGATGAAATTATTGAATATGAAAATATGACACCTTGTCAATTTCATCAAAAGTATTATTTTAATTTTTTTAAAGCTTTGATTTTGTCATATTGGCAATTTCAAGGCTTGCATTTGCCATAATAATAATGGCAATGGATGTCAGTTGCCATTCTAGCACACAAACTTAATAGATATATTGGTAATTGCAATGATCAGATTGCTCAGAAAAATAATTTTGCCAATAATAATAATATGCTGGATGCCAAAGGTGTTATTATGATGCATGTTAAAATTGGCTGCACCAGAAACCCTAACCATTATAGACAAGGAGTGGGTCTGGATACTGGAACTTATCAACATATAAAAACAAAGAAATAATTTTCAACAGATTGATACCTACTAAATAAGTAACTTACTACTTACTTACAAGTTGAACAAGGTTGGGGTATATTTGCTGTCTCTGGTCTATTCCCATGTTCAGCTGTATGTTGCTATCTCACAGGTCAGAAGCAGTGCAAACATCAAGATTTTCAGTGGCCAGGGTCCCGATGGATACATGCAGAATGTCGTATATAAAGAGGTTTTGGAAATGTAGTTTGTAATAGTAATTTTGTAATATGTACCGTCAAATACACACACACCTGTGCATTAGGCATGGGTTCAAACTAGTTTGTCAAATGTAAAGCTGTGTGATTTGTCACAATTTGACATTTGTCATCGTTTCTTTTCAATCATATGTTCATGTGGGTTCCTTACAAAGTTCTTTACATATGAAAGGTTCATAACATTAATATTTACCGATTTTCAACCCAGTTGTAGCTCACCAATGGAAAGTGCATGTCCATGCAGCAAGAAATAAGGGTCGGCTCAGTTTCAGTGGCTTTTCAGTAAGGCTATCATCCATCCCTCATGGGGTTATGGTGGCTGTTGGTTTAGGGTTTAGGGTTTCATTAAAAGATTTTTCCTGGCTCACATGCTCACAAGCTAGCATTGTTGTTGGTTCATGGTTAGAGGCCAGCTCAAGGAGAACCTTAATAACAATTGTACATAGCACATTGCCCCTCCTTGCAAATAAGGATATTATTTAATTTATTATATCCAGCCAACTATGCCTTGGGTGAACCAACACCCACATTGATACCCAGGTAAAAATCCAAAAATCTATTTAAATTATTTTAAATATTCTAATTTTCCCCAAAAATAGAAAAATTGGTTGAAATTACACTAGATAAACACATTTATTCAAAATATCCCAGACTTTTTTTTGTCAAAACAGAAAACAAAAATTCACTCCAAATAAAAACACTCCAAAAACCTAACAATTTTTGGGCTTAATATGGCCACTAAGAGGCTATACTCCAAAAGATAAAGGTTCCAATGTGGGTGCTGGTATGAAGGCGATAACAACTGCCTCAAAAAATCAGTTTTCTGTGGTATAATTTTTTTTTAAAAAGGAATTTGTGACAAAATATTCCCTTAAAAAAAAACCATGTCATCTTTTGACAAATTTTCACCCAACAAAAAAAAGTCACTGAACCAGAGTTGAATCAGCACCAATCAAAGCATCATGCAAGAGAGATTGTGTGCGGACATGGAAATATTAACCACAGTGGTTAGTTATGCACTAACCATCCACATGCATCTACCTACATAGTAACCACCCAGTGCACTTACATCCCCTACCTACTTAACTATGGTAATTACTCACTTTACATAGGTAAGTTAGTTAACCCAGTAACACGTGTGAGGGTGACAGAGGAAAGTTTACAGGATAGGTATACCCGCCACAGCAGCCACCAGCGCACCATGAAGGATGAATGGTAAGTGGCCAGGATACAGTTTTCTGTTGAGTTTCAGTTCATTAGCTAACCATGGTGATTAACTCAGTTGTTTTTTTTTTTTTTTGTTTTTTCTACCTACCCACTAACAACAACCCGCAAGCAGGTTGTTATTAGGTAGGTAGTAAAAACAGCCCTTACCTATGTATAAACCATCTACTTGCCTAGTAGTAATTACCTATTTTCCCACCTATTTTGCCTATGTATGAGACCTATTTCTTACTGAATTGGTTACCAAGGTGAAACCAGAGATTAACTCAGTTGACGTTCATCCACAACTGAGTAACAACGGGCATGCAGTGGATGGTGCGCTGGTGGGTGCTGGTTCACTGATGACCGGCACGTGACGGTCGGTGCGCGAGGAAAGTGCCCTATTCACCGCCATCAGCTGCCGCAACGTGTCCAGAAAAGTTAGGGTTTCGGAAGTGGATCCGAACACTTGCAAAACCCCCGTTTGTTTTCTTGTTGGAGTTCTTCGTTTTGTTATCTCGCAAGAAAAATAAAGTAAAATAAAATAAAAGTCGGAGGAGATGTTGTACAAAGTCGATCTTTCTTCTCTTCTGTTGTTAGAATTGGTATGCTGACCATTGGGTCGTCGGCGGATTCCGGATTTGAAGAAGAGAGAATTTTGTTGAAGCTTTCGTTGGTAGCAACAGAGGATCAAGGGGGCGCGGAGGAGGAGATCTTGTAGCATGCATATGTAGCTTTTTTTTCAAGTACCTTTGATTGCTGAAAGGAGTCGGAAGAATTGAAGACTTAAATTTGAAGACCTAAAAAGAGTTTTGGAAGAAGTCTTTCTTCTCTGAAAGAAGAAGAATCTGAAAGAAGAAGAAGAAGAAGAAGAAGAGGACAAAGGGGAAGACTAAGGGTTTGGAATTAGGGTTTGAGAGTTTTGAGCTATGGGAACAGCAGGTGGGGAATTTGATCATCTCTTCAAGGTTTTGTTGATTGGGGACTCGGGAGTTGGCAAGAGCAGTTTGCTTCTCCGATTCACATCTGACACTTTCGATGACCTTTCGCCTACAATAGGCGTCGATTTCAAGCTGAAGATGATGTCACTCCAAGGGAAGAGGTTGAAGCTCACCATCTGGGACACGGCTGGACAAGAGAGGTTTAGAACTTTGACGAGTTCCTATTACAGAGGAGCACAAGGAGTCATACTAGTGTATGATGTTACAAGACGGGCCACCTTCACCAATTTGTCAGACATATGGCTCAAGGAAGTGGAACGCTACTCAACTAACGAGGATTGCATCAAGATGCTGATCGGCAACAAAGTGGATCTGGAAGAATCTGAGCGTATGGTGACCAAAAAAGAAGGAATTGCATTCGCTCGACAACACGGATGTTTATTTCTTGAGGCTAGTGCAAAGACCAGCATCAATGTTCAACGCTGTTTTGATGAGCTTGTCCAAAAGATTCTGGATACCCCTAGCTTGACTGCAGATACATCGCAGGCGAAGAAGAATTTGCTGAGACCAGGTCCAACTCCAGAGCAAAATCCTGATGTCTCTGCCACTGGCTGTAACTGTTGATATTGTAGGGTAAAAGACTTAGTTTTATGTTATACCGTTTATTGTGCATTTGATGGAGCTTCTCTTTTGAATACTCTTTCCTCTTTTGGTCCTTGACAAGAAGACACGGGGAGACACTAACATTCTTTCCAAACAATAGCCTTTGTCTCTCTTGTTGTTCTGGAGTTGGAGCTAGGGTTAGAGGAAGATGAGGTTTTGTCACTTGATGGGTTGAAGATGACGATGAGTTTCTTCTTCACTCTATTGCTTCTTGGGTTTTATTGTTTGCATGCTGCGAAGCTCACGTTGAATTAGGGTTTCTTGCATAAGGTCAGTCATTGGTAGTTTCGTTTTTGTCTGGTTTTAAGGTCATCAGCTTACTTCTGTAATGATTGTGAATAATTGATGAACAAAAAGCAGAGAATCCAGATCTGCAGGGTTCATGGAGTCGTAACTGCAGTGTGCTTCCTCCACTACTTCAAGAAATTAGAAAGAGTATGTTGTGGTGAATTGTTATTCATTTGCAGTTGTTGAATTCTGGGTTTTTAGCATGCTGTGTTGCAGATTGTGGTTGAGCTCATTGATCAGCAGTATGTTATTCAGCTACATGTGTTTGTGTCCTTGGATAGACATGGCTTTGGGTCAAAAGGGATGAAATTGATTAGAAGCAGAGAGTGAATGCTTCATTATGTTTTTGTACTGATTTGTTTGTAGTTTGGTGGAATGGGAAGATATTCTCAGCTTGTAGTTGTGGTTGAAAGCAGCCAGCCACTTTAGATCTTCATTTATCAGTAAGGGTTTTGGGTACTCTCCTTCAAATGCTCACTGTGCTGAGCATTTGTTTTGAGACAAGTGCTTTGGTGCAAATCAAGCAATTAAAGTCATACTTGTGCACTGTTGGGGTAAACTGGATATTGGCTAAGTTCTTTTGCAGGGTGAGAGAACTCTGGATACCTATGTACACTTTGTAGAAGAAGCCCAAATGGTTAAATTTTCTGCACTAACATCTTCCACAATACCCAGCCTTAAAAGCCATGGAATCTTGATGAGTTTTTTCCTTTGCTTCTTCTTGAGCACAACTCCTTCCAGCACTGTACCTGAGTTCATATTCAAAAATTCTAGTTCATGCTAGAGGGAAGGTGAATACTTTCCTCCACATTCGTCTTAGTTTTCCATGCATCCTTCTTTTAAAACTACTTAACATCTTGCAAGCTCTGTGTATAAAGATTGGGACATGTCGTGCTCCACCATAACCATCAATCACCACAACTATAAAAAGGATTCCATGGCTTAAATAGTCAAACTTTTGAGACAACTTTTCCAAAACAGAAGTTTCTACTTTGTGACTGCATCACCAAGGTTTATGTACAAAGAACAAGCAAACCTGTATGGATTGTTTCTGAAGATATGGGAAAAGACGCACTTATTTTGGCTTTTTGCCAAGGAAAGTATGCTCACAATCAGACAGACTCAACCATGCCACCCAAATCTCTTGGTACTAATACAGTTGGCAAGTTCTGGAACTTGCACATTGGCAATTAAACACATGATAGCAGGTTTCAAACAAGCAACCCATCAATGAATAAGGATACCATGTTGGATTCATTTAACTAGTGTCCTACCTCACCACAAATTTCCTAATACTTGAAAAGAAAATACTCTCTTGCTTTTCCCCCAAGCTCCATACTAACACAAAGACAATCAAGAACCAGACAACCACACACAAAAAAACGTTTTGTTCTCAACATGATTGCTTTTTTTGACAACCCAAGGTCAGTTCACTTTGTGTGCAGCCATCAGCCCTCAAGGGCTGCAAATTGCATCCTCTCTGCTAGTTCCATTATTGCTTTTTGTGGATCCACTTCCAATAGCATTCTCAAGGTAGGATACATCTACATTGAGGTGGCAAGATGAGTAGCTTTAGTTCAGATCAAATGAAATATTTTTATTGGATCAGACTTTGAATATTCAAAATTCTAAGTACATATTTCAACTCTGTTCCTCACGAATCTCACTATTGGACCCCTCTACAATTCCTCTCCAAAATCAAAGTCATAAACTAAATCTCACAATCGCATGTTGAGAAAGACATATACTAAATCAACTGCTCTAGAAGGAGATAAGGAATTTTTCATTTTAGAATGAATAGAATGTTCTCCAATTTCTTTTAACATGAGGTTGCAGACATAATTTGAACAAGAACTCTAATAATAGTCTGTTGAAGCTTTGGAGTTTCAGCTCCATAAGACTCCCACCAAACATGACCTGGAACTTTTTTTGGCCATGATTATGGCAATTGAATCAGAAAACAATCCTTCAACATTCCAAAATGTGGACAATTGCCTATCCACTAGAACCTGAATCTTAACATCAAGATATAATTTATCTCAGATTTGCAAACTCCTTTCATAAGCTCCTTGTCTCTGTCTTAACCCTTTCCTCTAATGTCCAAAACAAGCCAAGGTAGTGGACTATGGATACATAGCCACCTCTCAAAATGTCCATCTTGCTTCTTCTCTTGTGAAAATTGTAGCATGAAATGCACATTCACAATCAATTGACTCATTTTCTTGTAGATTTTCCCATGTTTGGCATGCTAACATCAACAGGCTTTGACACTTCAACAATAAACTTTATATTTTCCAGATTTGGAAGGCGATAATAATACCACATACCATCTCTGCATTTGTGCTTCAGAATTGGTCCCAATAACATCGTTGCCTACTAACTTACATTGTTTTACACTTACACAACCCACCATGTACATTTACACTTACACAGTTTGTAGTTGAGTAGGAGTTCAGCCATTTACACTTACACAGTGCAAGTCCTAAACCATATAAGCACATAATACTGGTCCTCTTGACCAAAATCACTGTTTCATAAAAAGAAAATTTCTAATGAAAATATTGAATCCTTGCTTTGGTGTCCATTTGGCAAGATGTGTTGTTGCAATCATATCTAATAATCCATGCCTACAGAAGTGCAAGTTTGAAGTAGAACTATTTCTCAAGTGGGTTAATTACACAGAAGAAGAAAATCCAAAACAAAATCTTTGGTCACTGTTACTAATGTTTCAAACTTCCATCTAAATCTTTATTTCTGGGTGGAATGATCAACAGTATGAATTCCAAATTGAGTTTATATTTTTCTCAATTTACAGTGGATTGATGAGTAAAAAGCCAATCTCAATCCCAGCCCACAAGCCAAACACTTCAGGAAAAAAGTATGTGAGTGGTTCTGAACAATTCAGAATTGAAAGAATCAGTGAATTTGTGGAAGAATTTGGAATTGAAAGAATTTGTTTCTCATCACTGAAACCAAAAGGAGTCATAAAGACCAGCCAGTGGCAGAGAAATTGCCCAAAGCCAGTCACAACACCTATGATTTCAAAATAAGAGAAGGTCTGCCAAATGTAGGCGTGAATTGGATTTGCTTACAAGCTGCAAGAGACATCAGATTGTACAAGCCTAAACTACTCAACTCTACCTACTGCTTTAGTAAGATACAGCCAACACCTCACTCACAACACCCACTACAACGGAAACATCCAGCTGATCAAAATGAAATCCGCTGCCATCTAGCCACTGCAATCCATTGCAGTGGTTCTCATCTTGCAGTGAAACCTTGGAAGATGTGTAACCTTTTGGGAAGTGAAGGCTGTCTCCATAGGATGATCCTTCAGATGGATGAGCAGGGAATGATAACACAGTGGTAAGTTGAAGGAGACACAAAAGCAATGTGTATGACTGACTTGGTTCACTTAGGGTGTCAAGGATCTGGCTCTGTGCCAAAGTCCACATCATGCTCCAAGCACTCAAAAACTTCTGGCGGGACCTGTGGGGTCATAGTCATAAGGCTGACCTGCCTTCACAACCTCCCCTTCACCCTCTTCCGTATATCTGCTCGTGCTTTTCGGGATTCATATCGTATCTTCTTGTCAAACCTTTACAATAACAACAGATGAGGGGAAAAAAAATTAAATCATATCATTAGGTCAGCAGCATAAGCCTGAAAAGGTGTAAAGAATATTGCTGCCACCAGTAAATCAATAGTGGGAATGATCGTGACAAAAAATTAAAAAGATATGGCAAACATTGCAGCTTATGAATCAAGTCATGGTTTTGAGTTCATTGCATACTTGCGGGTTTTCTTCTTCTCCTTGTATCGAAGCATTGCCGAGTCCCGTGCTTGGTGGGTAAGTGCTCCCCTGTCAGGGCTTGTAGGCACCCATGATGAATCAGTATTTATTAACATGGATGAGGCTGCAGTGCATTCATGGTAATCGCTACTGTCACCACTCACTCCAGAGAGTGAGAGGGAAAAGCTTGACCCTGTTGGTTGCCGCTGCTGCACTAGTTGTTGCATCTCCATGTCAGGACACCCACTTAGAACTGTTGCACTCATCATCTTCCCAATTTCACTTATCTCTGGAGGTGATGGAGGTGGACCAGGCCCCTGTCCAGCCAAACCCTCCTCCGCATAGACCTGCAATTCAGTGCCACTCATGGCACCCTGCAAGAACCAAAAAATATTCCACTGGTAAAATCAGCTTGCCATGTCCCTTATGAAATAGATAACTGAGAGAGACAAGTGGGAACCACCCAGCAAAGAATGCATCAGACACGGGAGGACATGACAAGCTCCCCTATTGAGATTGCAGACACTGACCAGAAATGTTTCGGCCATGTTTGCATCATGTGAAAGAGAAAAAGGGGAATTGGCAATTCTCTTTGGTAATGTAGACTCCACAGAAAATGTGACAAAGAACAAGCTGTGATGATGATAGAGGAAATTTTACATTGGTTGATTCAAGAAGCTTTGACTCTGTGATGCTTTGCATGTGCGCCACACACTGGTTCTTCTCCTCTGTTACAGAGTCTTGGCCCAGGGATGTGCACCCTGCATGTATGTCATTAAAGGATGAAGATGACAGATCTCGTGTACATGAGAAAATGTCCTCATAATTATCAAATGAAAGATCAACATCCGCCATGCTGAAACCACCCTCACACAGATCCCCCACCTCTTCTTCTCCTTTGCAAATTCCAAGATCCTGCATGTTTTCTCCCCATAGCTGCTGCCACCCACCCACCAATCCACCACCAGAAGCATATAACAATATCAGATAACCAAGTCGTAATTTGACACAATCTGTGATTCACATCTAAAAATCTGAATATGTAGAAATTAGGCTTTCACAATCCTTGCTGCTGCAGTTGTTGAGAATGCAAATGTTTTTCCAAATCTTGATAAAGTTACACACCTGACTCAAGTTCATACGCCAGAAAGCATCCCCTCCTTGCATCATCATCAGGTTGTCATTGCAATCTTCGGATTTCAGCTGCAGTGTTTCACAAGTGGCTAATAATAACCGGGAGACTTGCGATGTCTGTTGTTGCGAATTCTGCAAACTTGCTGCCTGTTGTTGATGATGTGAGAGCAGCAGCTGATTCGAAGGTGTGTTTGGCTGTTGCTGCTGTTGCAAAAGTTTCTGATACCCTTGAAATGTTGTTATAGTTGACGACAGTTGTTGTAATGGAGGTTCAGATGGGAAAGAGATTGGATGTTTCTTTAATGTTTGCAACAACATAGCTGGAGGAGGAGCCTGCTGCATCTGCTGCATTTGTGGGTCTAGAACTCCCAACTTTTGAAGCTGCTGCACTAGTGCTTCCCTGGACCACTGCTGCTGCTGTTTGCTTCCATGTCCTCCTCTTTCCTTCCCCATCATCACTGCCCCTGTCGGCATGGAGGTCTGTTACCAATCCCACAAGGTCCGAGTCAATAGAAGCCCCATGAAACAAAAAGAAATGGAGAGAGAGAGAGAGAGAGAGAGAGAGAGAGAGAGAGAGAGATGGGTAGTACCTCTGCACAACCCCAGAGGCTGCCAAGCTCCTGTGCCGATGGGCAACCCGAGAAACAGTCGAAAGGGTGACGCATATGCTGCTGCAACGCCGCCGCAACGGCGGGAGAGCAGCTGCTGCTATTGCTTCCTCCATGGCTATCCCAGTCGCAACTATGACACAGCGTCACATTCTCTACCGTACATCGGAACGCCGCAGGTCGAAGGTTGCAAGCATCACAGAGAAGGGTTCTTTGATGACGACGCGAGAGCGCGTTTGCACCATGCACGTGACGGTCACATAACAAACACAGACGCGCCGAATCTGCTCTACAATACACTGTCGCTCGACTCTCTCCACAAAAATCACAAGCTGAAGAACCTGCTTCCATTATTTTCTTCTTCTCCAGATCAACAACTCATTCCCAAAAACACACGCACTTACATCCTTCTCAGCGTCTCCCTTCCCCTCCCCCTCCCGTCCCCTCCCCTCCCTCCTCACTCAACTCCTGACTTGCCCACTAAGACATCCATCTCCCAGAGAGCTTCTGAAATTGGGACCTTGAATTCTGCAGCTAAAAGGACAATCCACTTCTTTGACACCACAATCTTTCAAAGAGAATCCACTTCTTTGACAAGAATGCGAGCGCATTCCCTCTCGGTTTCTCGCTTCGCCTGTCTCTGTACGCGTGCGTAGTGCGTAGTAGTACTCAGTGTGTGTGCGCGCGCGCAGTGGAGCTGCTTCTTTAGCGTCCTTGCAGCATCCTCTTCTCTATCCTCCTTCACTGGTCGTCAGTCGGCGCAAACTCCAGGTCCCCAAAAACTGAGGATTTTATCTCACATCTTGAAAACCCATGACCTAAAAATTTCCAGGTCCAGGGTCATGGTAAAAACCACCCCCAGTGCGAAAATCCAGATCCCAAAACTGATGTCCCACGTCCTGAAAATCATGTCCTAAGAGTTTCCAGGTTTGGATCTTTGGAAACCCCGAATGTGAAATCCAGGTCCCAAAGATGGGATTCCACGTCTTGAAAACCATATCCTAAAAAAATTCCAGGTCCTGGGTCATGGAAACCACCCCCAGTGCGAAAATCCAGATCCCAAAGCTGAGGTCCCACGTCTTGCAAATCATGTCCTAAGAGTTTCCAGGTTTGGATCTCGGAAACCCCGGATGTAAAATCCAGGTCCCAAAGACAGGATTCTACGTCTTGAAAACCATGTCCTAAACATTTTCAGGTCCTGGGTCACGGAACCCCCCAGTTTTTAAAAACTTCAGGTCCCAAGAAATGAGATCCCATGTCCTGAAAATCATGTCCTAAAATTTTCCAGGTTTGGGTCTTGGAAACTATGAGTGTGAAATCCAGGTCCCAAATATGGGATTCCACGTCCTGAAAACCATGTGCCAAAAAATTCCAGGTCCTGGATCATGCGAAGCCCCCAGTTTGAAATCCAGGTTCCAAAATTAAGGTCCCACGTCCTGAAAATCACGTCCTAAAATTTCTCAGGTTTCGGTCTTGGAAACCCCGAGTGTGAAAATCCAGGACCCAAAGTTGAGATCCCACGTCCTGAAAACCATATCCTAAAATTTCCCAGGTCTTGGGTCCTGGAAACCCACACCATGTACGTCCCAAAACTGAGATCTCACGTCCTGAAAATCATGTCCTAAAAAATTCCATGTCTTAGGCTAGGTTTTGGTAAACCCCCCCAGTGCAAGCAAACTCCAGGTGGCCAAAAACTGAGATCCCACATCCTGAAAAAACCATGTGCTAAAATTTCTGGGCCTTGGAAACCCCAAGTGCAAACCTCCAGGTCCCCAAAGCTGAGATTCCACGTCCTGATAACTATGCCCTAAAAATCTCCAGGTCCTGGGCCTTGGAACCCTGGATGATCTTGTAGGTTTTCAAAGCTTCCATGTAATTGTGTGGGGATGGAAGGGGGGAAGGGGAGGTCTTGAGTTCCATCCACGTGCCAAAACTTGGCTTCTGAGTTCCAGATGTTGAGAATGAGGTCCTCTCTATTTTGGGACCTGAATATTCCATCATTGCTTGTACTGTGTTAGGAATGCCAGTTTCTGTTAACCCAGACCAGGGTTTCTTTTAAGGATTTTGTGATATAGCCAAAGTGGTGATCATCCAGAAAATAATTTAGCCAAATTTGGCTATATACTAGATATGAAAGTAGGAAAGTAAAATACAGAATCCTTCTATATTCTTGGCTACTTTCTTTGAAGTTATCATTAAAAATCTGGCGATTTGGAAAATAAAATAAAATAAAATCTTCAAAATGTGGCAAATTTGGGTCTTTTTTTTGCATAACAAATCCTTTGTATAGGCTGAGATCTTATTTTTCAGGTCGAAATTTGGCAAAAACTCACTGATAAAAGAAACACTAACCCAAACAAGGGTTAAAAGTATTAGTGGAGAAGAGTGCGAGGGTCAGTTTCATTATTAAATAATCCTTTAAAATTGTGAAACTAATTTTAGTGCAAATATGAAGCTGAGGTGTGAAAAACTATCATAATTATTGCAGGCTACAATCTGAATAATTTCACTCCTCATACAACAATATCATAGTAGATGATGAAAATAATAATTTCAAATTTTTAAAAATTAATTAATTTTTTGAAAAAAAAAATTGTCTTGTAAATGTGGAAGCTAACCCTCGACTATGGTATATAGGGTAAAAGAAAGGCTTATGTGGAAGCTTTGAAAACAAGATTGGGTGGAGCTAATTGTGAGCCCAAATTTAGTAAAGCCTAGTCCCAAGAGCTTTATTTTGTGTGTAGATTTATTCATTTTTTTTCTAATATGATTTTGTTGTCAATTAGCTTTAAAAATTTGATCGCCATTGCAAAGATGTCTTATGCACCTTTTGGCATCCAAAGGTCAAAACTTTCAATTGCCAAATTATATTTTGTTAAGGCTAGTAGACATATAACTATTTAGTTTTTTCCAATAAGTAGGGTAATATTTGTTATGAAAAATATATATGGAAAGAAAAATAACTTTTTGAACACAAATGCATATTGAAACATTTTAATTAAACACTCTTCACAAATTGCAAGGGCAAATGATTTATGACAATTAAAAACCCAGATTTTTCAAATTTTATTTTTGTCGCATATCATCTTTCTTGAAATGCTTTTTTATAGCAAAAAATTTGGAGATAAACTATTAGATATATTGAGCTTATTTTTTACTAGTTTTTTTTCTCTTCTATTTTCAAAGGATTGTTCACTTCTTTTTGACAAGAATATAATAGTCTACAAACACATGTTTTTTAATGTAATTATTCCATTTGTAGTATTGTATAAAATTAACCCATTTCTTGCATAAGTTTTTGGGTTTGAAATTAGAACTAAATTGGTGTGACAAATAATATAACATATCATTTGAAAAGATTGATCAACATCTTTGTTATCATTGACACAATAAAATGTTTCACACAATGAAATTTTATTATGTGGTTTTTAAAATTTCCTATGCACATGTAATTTTCACATATTCTTGTTCATTCTTTTTCCATCATTGTTTGGATTTCTATTTTCTTCAATTTGATGATTTGAATCTCCTTCAAACATTTTTTGATTTTCATCTTCAATTTCCATTTTGTTCATAAAGACATCACATATATTTTCATTTTCAAAGGACTATTAATTGATATTCAATTTTTATAAAAAAAATTGCTACTTAATGAATAAAGAAAAAAAACAACTTTATGCTCCACCAAAATATTGTGAACATTTTAAAATAAGATGATCTACCAAACTATAAACATTTACAAAGCAAGATTGTTAATATTAATGTGAACATTGTTTAGTTCAAGATATTTGTAAGCAAGTTCTAGCATAATCCTAATATGAACATGATTCCAAGCATTTGGTTCTTGGAGGTATTATGTTCTTGGAAGAAATAAGAGACTCATTTTTTCTAAAGTTGACTCTTTTGCATCTCTCACTATGTGTTGAAAGTTTCTCTTCAAAGTTTGGTTTCAATACATAACATTAAAATGATGTAAGTCATGGATTTTCAATTATAGAATGTGAAGTGCTTTTGATTTCACAAAAGATCAAGACCAATCTAAGTTGGAGCATAGAGCTTGGGAATAGCTTAGTTTGGATTTTTTTTTGGTTTTCATCTTTTGAAAGATTCATGAATTTTGAAATTATGTTTTGTGTGAAGTGCACTAGAGTTGCATTGTTGCAACATGGAGGGAGATGCATAAAACATTTTCTTGTTTTGGGTTGAGCTTGGGAACCTTGGAATGAATTTTGTATTGATTTCCTTTAGTTTCTTGAAATTTTTTTTTGTTGTGTTACAATATTTCATTTGTTTTTTTTTTTTTTAAATTTGAGAAGAAGAAATATTTTTCAATTTTCTTTTTTTAAAGGCATTTTTCTAAGTGGGACAAGTTTGTAAACCCTAAACCCCAACCACAAATTAGAATGAAATAATTTTATGTTATTTAATCCAGAAGCGGTTTTGTATTGGGAATGGGGATTGAAGTGAGATATCAGTTACGGTGTCGTTGGTGAAGTGACAAATGATGTGACAAAATCCAAATGTCAAAATTAAGAAAAACACAAAGAAGCATGTCTGAAAAGGACTCAAATGAGCTGGAAGATTACAAAGCCTCAAGCACACCTGCTAACCAGAAAAAGGAATGCCAGATCAGCAATAAAGTACTCATAAAAGCGTGGATAAAGGTCTGGCTCTTTTTGCTTTTTTTGACACTGCTGCCCGTCTGACTCATCCGTATTCTGAGTCTGGTATACACATCGTAGAATACGGATGAGAACGTATTCTCTGACGGAGAGAAAGGGCGCATGGGAATTTCTCACATACAGTAAAGCCCACCGCCGACAATCATTTGAAGACGAGAAAACTAGAAACCTTTAGTGCAACAGAAGCACAGACTGAAGCAGAAATGGAAAGGAAAACGGAAAGGATCTGAGGAGTAGAGCTCAATCGGCAATAGCTAGTAGCAGAAATTTTGAACCCTAGAACCCTCAACCGAACCATCAACGCCTTGTTAGCATTGGGGACTCTGGGATGTTTGAAGTCTACTGCAAGCGACAAATTAATCAGAAGTGAGAATCGGAGGTGGGTCCACAAGGGATTTTGATATGCACTACAAATTGTGGTACTTATTTTATACTTAACTTAGTTGTGGACTAACTTATTTATAACGCTTTGATCTCCGGCCTTGAGAGAATAACATGCATGGTGGCAAAAGCTGTGTAATTGTTTGACAAATGTCAGAGGTGCCTGCATTGCCTAGTCGGCGTTGCAACGCCGTAGACAGAACTTAGAATGCTTTATATTTTGCACTCGTTCACCCGTCAGCGTGTCTCCAAGCTCAGTTCTGAAGTCAGTTAGACGTTGTTAATATGCCTGTGCACTTTCCCAGTTGCCACTTACGTCACCTGATTATGGGTCTTCACACTCCCATGTGTCAGATCTATGCATTTGCACGGTTTGCATGATTCAGCGCTCCTTCCTTTCCAAGCGACTTACAACCGAAATTTACAGCAATATTTTTTCCACAGATGATGAATGATGGGTCCCAGATTTAGTTCCGATCTATGCACATCAAGCTGTTGTACAGGCTTCTTTTGCTGGCTATGTATAAGCCAAAAAGCTAAAATCAAGTGCTTTTTGAGATTTTCAATAGCCATAATAATTCGATCAAGATTTAAGAACAATCATCAGATTTTGTAAGAGTTATTCTCTGAAAAAAGTTTAACCCACATGCCTTCATTACAGAAACAAACCCTCGGAGCTTCTTTTAACGCTGAGAAAAGCTCCATGGGTTTTTTCTTGCAACAATTCTTCCCCTTCTTCTTCCTTTTAATCTATTATTGTTCTTCTTGCTATTCCCAATGTGTGGTCTTTATTGTAAAAAAGACTTTTGTTGAGCTTCTCTTGGCACTGAGAAAAACTTGCTGGGATTTTTTTTTTTTCTTCAAAATTCTTCCTTTTCTTCTTAATCTAGATACTTTTTTTCTTTTTCTCCCTCCTCCTTATGTGCGATGTTCATTGTAGAAAAACTTGGTGAGCTTCCCTCCTTCTATTAGTTATGCATTAAACTATGGCCTTTGTTGCTGAATGACACTCGGTAAGCTTCTCTCAGCACCAAGAAAATCTCACCAAGGTTTTTTTGGAAAATTCTAGATCTTCCTTCTTCCTTTTTTTCTTTTTTTCCCAATATTTAAGTTGTTTATTTTCTTTGGTAGTTTTCAACCCTCACAACTCAAATGGAAGACGATCACATGTCATTTGACAAGACAATTTGACCGATGCAAAAGCAAACAAAGATCAACATGGGGGAAATTCTTGAGAAGTATAAGATCTCCCCAAAGCGGAAGCCACATATGGCTATTCCATTGTGTAGGATGATGCCCATGCCAGTTGTGAGGCTTGATCTCAAGATTGATATCTTGAAGATGGAGCAGGCCTTTCACATGGGATATAGGGAAGGGGACATGGTTTTTTATTTGTCTCCGACAAGCTAAAAGGGTGAGGAGCAAGATGTTTCTTTACACAGTGGAACATGGGATGAACATTGGGTGGTTGAGAATGAGCAATTTGAAAAGGTGTTGTGGGAAGACCCAGACTTGGTGTGCTTCTCCAACAAGATGTTTTTTGTGTGGGACAGGAACCACCACATCCAGGCTTGGATGCCATACAGTAGCAGATTACACAGTAATGATCCATCCTGACACATATCTGCAAATTTTATTTTACTCGACACTTTTGAAGGGCTTGTGGAGTTGCTCACAACCATGATTAACTTGAACAAGTAAGACCTCATTTTGATTTATTCTTGAAAACATCGTTTTTTTTGCTTGTTTCCAAAGTTTGATTTTTCGAATTCATGTGTAGGGGCGTTGAGTTTGATCATGTCAAGCCAAGCTTGGTGCATGAGTTCTTTCAAATTCAAGGGATTGGAATCATACGTTTGAAGTAATTTAAGGATGTTTTGCCAATAGACGTTGACAAGAAATGTGAAAGCAATTGAAGAAGACCTGACATTCCCTGACATTAAAGGCCTTTTTTTATTATATGTACAAGGTAATTGTCCCTCCATTTATAACATAATATCAAATTTGTACACCATTATTTCTTGGCATGATCCTATTAAACTTCTTGCCTTCATGTTTTACCTGCAAAAGGAACTTGTAGCTATTATAGATATGGTAGTCAAGCTTATTGTGAAGACATTCCCCAAGAAGGTGACAGGTCTCTTGCAAAGACGCAAGAATTGACAGAAAAGGCAATGGAATAGGTGAGAAAGGATCATTATTTGGCATCTGCAAACATCTTTTTATTTGTGATCTAGGTCTTGGGACCAAACTTTTGCAAAAAATTCAAGCCCACTATGACAACAACCCAAAGCTTGAAATGTTCACTAAAAACTTCAAATGTTTGTGTACTCTTCCGTAAGCAAGGAGTAGAAAGTTTTTTGGTTGAGGCAATGGAATGTGTTTGGAGTTTTGAGGGAAGCCAAAAAGTTCCCAAAACAAGGTTTCTCAAACACTCAATTCAACAAATGGTTGCACAAGCCAACATTTTCGTACCATGTAAAACTTCAAACTTCCTTGAATGCCTTTCATTTTTAAAATGTTGTCCACTTTCTGCCAATTCTTAACTACTTTGGTTTTTGCAGCTTGAAGTTGAAGCATTCAAATTATACACTGCCACAATCTTTAATTTCAAGCTCATGGTAAGAAAGGTCCATGGTTTAATGACATTGGAAGAATATATTCGCCATTGGAGACTTGAGCTTTGGGAGACTTTTTTTTTTCTCGAAGTTCAAGCCCAAAGATGGTATTCATCATAACAAAACCTAAGAGCAACAATCTGGAAGAAAGGTGGCCCTCAAAAGAGTTCTTTATAGATGAGAATTTGAACCTTCATCTTTGTATTTAATCTTTTTTTTTTGGCTTATTTTGCACTATATTATCATTCATTAAATCTTGAAGATGATGAAATTTCTCATCTAATGTTTTCTTCAGGTTCTTTTACCATGTTTTGCTCCCCGGGGTGCGACTGATGAACTCCCCCGTTTGTTTTGGATTTGGCAAGATCCAAAAGCAAATAACACCATGTATCGCAAGGACCTCAAGGATTGGTTGCTAGACCACCTTGAAGACTTCGGTTGGTACATTGAATGCCCCTGAAATTGTACCCCACCACTTAAAGTTGTGTTTAGAGAAAGCCATGAACCCAACTTCTAAAAGAAATTTGCAAACTCTTGGGGTTCAGATGTTCAAACAATCAAGAAGAAGTTTGCTAGAAAGGAAAAGGGGAAAAAGATAATTCTTCAAGAAATCTTGGAGATTCTAAAAGACATGACCATGGTCAATTATGAGGTCATGACTTTGAAGAGGGATATTGATGACCTGCTTGAAGGAATCAATAGGAGATTTTGACACGCCCCCAAGCTCTTTAATAGATTCAAATGTGAGTCTGAAATGCAAATAACGAAAGAGCAAGGAGTTGGGGCACGCTCCCTAACTCACAGCACTTTGGGGGTAGAGAGGCGTGCTGGAGCTCTGGGATGGGACTAGGAAGAATGACAAGCAACTAATCACTCACACAAACCTGCACAAAACTAAACAACGAGTTGGTTAATGCATAACTGAAGCACTTTTGGTGCTAGGATGAACCACGGGCAAACTTGGACTCACAAGAGTCACCACGGCCCGAACTTGGGGGAAGCCACCACCTTCCCCCTTATAGTATACTTTGTGCCTCTTCACGAAGCCCACATCCAAATGGCATTTGGTCCTAGGACTCCAAATGAGAGTCCTGAAATACCCAAAATTAAGACTTTTGCGACTTTGGGGCCTCATAACTTTGTGTGCAAACCTTTGATTGAGATGAAGTCTGAAGCAAAGTTATCAAGATATTTCCAACGGTATGTCGCACACCACCTACATGCAAGGAAATTGGGTCGATTCCTGATTTTTAGTGGTTGGGAATCAAACTACTAATTTGACTCTCAGCCTTTCTTTTGGCCATAATTTGTGTTTCGGATGCCCAAATGGGTCATGCAAGCCCATTTTCAACATCTATGTTTCAATAGTTTTCCAATGATATAAAAATCTTTTCAATCCAATGGGTTTTGACCCTTGCATTCGCCCTTTGAAAATTCGAAAGTCCATTGGGACCCTAACTCCCAAAATGAAAGTTCATTTAGGATTCTGAGGGTTCATTCCCTCACACTCTTTTGCACTCCCAAGAGCATGAGATGTGGCCCCTGGGCTTCCTTCTTGGCTCGCAACCTTGCAAGCCCTTGCCTTGGTCGTGAACCCAAGGCTAAGGTTGCGACAGATGTTATAGCAAATGCCTTGACCTATCACCAAAAAGTTGTTGACCATCCTCATCTTGACCTGCTTTTTCTTTTAAAGGTTCAAGGAAATTATCAGGTTTTGATTTGTTAAGAGGTCATCGACCATTATCATCTTGGCGAGATTTGTCTCTAGTTTGAACAAAAAAACCATTAGGATTCCATGAAAAGGCAATGCATCTCTCATGGTCTTCTCTAGTGTCCTTGTGAATGAAAATTGGAAAATGGCCTCCTGAACATGCCATTTTCATCGACTACTTTCGTTAGGTGAACTCAATACCATAATTATTTTTATGAACAAGTTCTTTTCAATTTTTTTCTAATTTCAACGACTTAACGAAATTATGTGTTTCAGATGAATCCACAAGGGCTTGTTGATCTTATGATTGGAGACATGCTAGGAGGTGTTGGTGTTCCCATGGTGTCTCATTCTAAAGCTAACATTCCAAAATGGAATGCTAAAGTCCCGCATTATGTGGACTATGTTTTCATTTTTTAAACAAGTTCTTGTCCCAAAGTGGTGCCATCTTCCTTTTCCATTCAAATAACCTACAAATTTTCAAATAAATAAGAGAATTCTTGGATAGTTACTCCATGTCAATTCAAATGAAATGGGTGGTGGTGAACAATCTTTCGTTATGTAGCATTAAGGGTTTTAGGTTGAAGGTACATCTCCCTTCCCATATCTTGTCCTTATTATTCTTGTTACTAGTTTTCTATTCCAATCCTCAACGCCCTTTTCTTTTCTTGTAGATTTTATTCAACTGGGGTACATTTTTCCTGAGGACCCCCTAAACTTTTGAGTTTCAAGCATCTGCTTCTAACATACTTGAGTAGGGGATCAGGGTTACGGAGAAAGATGTTTTGTACAACTAAACTTATAGCACCACAATGATAGTCTCAAGTTTTGGGAAGCCATTTCGTGTGAGCAAAGAAATGCATCCTTTAACACTTGAGGCCTTGATTGAAGCTTGTTCAAAGTTGAAATCCTTTGTTGTTGATTTCATAACATCAACTAGTATGTACTGTTACAAACATTCTATTGTTGCATTGGATTTTCATTCCATAATTTCATCTAACATTCTCTTCCTTTTAGATAATAGTATGTTGGCATGCCACAATCTAGGCCAACACATTTTGGCACTTGATGGAGATTAGGAGGTCTTCAATGAGGTTCTTTGTCCTCTTTTCAAGATGAAGGATCCTAAGGCGAATAATTGCCAAAATGTTCTCTAGATCTTGAATCCCTAATCCATAAGTGCTCCAATATTGATTTGGATTGTGAATAAGTTTAACCTTTCCACCAAATTTGCTTTCCGCTTTCCTATTTTGAATTTAGACAGACTAATGACACCCCTTCCCATGTGATGTAGAGGTGTCTTTAGTTCTTCAAGGCACATACCTTTTTTTGCTTGTGATGATTTCTTTCCAAGCCCACCTTTAAGCCCCCGACTGCCTTCATATGTTGAAGACTATGCTCAAATTTTAATAGCTTGCCCTTCTCCTTCTCGCTCTATTTTTCCCCATACTTATTAGAAATTTTGTGGTGCGCTTCATAAATTTTGGAGTAGTTGAGAAATAGATAAATGTGGCTTGTAGTTTTCTTGTATTTCATAATAGGATTTTTTTTTAATTTGGATTTTGTTTTTCCTCTATTTCATAATAGGATTTCTTTTGGATTTGGATTTCTTTTCAGATTTTTTTTGTAGTAGCTTATGTAATAATGCATTCATCGCCATTTAAAGATTCTCATTCAATGTATTTTTTTTGCACTCACCTTCAATGTATTTGGTTCATACTCATAAGATTTCTTTTCTCGCTCTTATTAACCCAGTGCCCCATGTATGGATATGTTGACATGATGCAAATGAAAAAACTTTGTTTTAAATTTCTTTGATGAATCCCTTCAACCTCAAAATAAAACTAAATTGAATACACGACATAGGAGATGTTTGGAAACATGTCTACTTCATGAGATATTTATAGTTGTTTAATCAATTTTTTCATTTGAATTTTGCATTACAAACATTGGTTGTCATTGGACCATCTAATTTTTGCTGGTGAGTTTGGAACAATTGCATATGCCAGAACGACTCCTAATGGCAGAACAACTACATTTGTCTTAACAGCCATAACATCATGTATATGATTTTGATTATCATTTATTAAGTCCAAGGTGAAAACAACGAAAGGATAAAGAATTGAGGTATGCTCCTTGGATCATAGCACTTTAGGGGTAAAAGGGCATGCTGGAGCTCCGGGATGGGGACTAGGATGAATGACAAGCATGTTAATTATTCACACAGACCTGCACAAATCAAACAACAAGTTGGTTAGTGCATAATTGGAACACTTTTGGTGCATGGACAAACCATTGGCAAACACGAACTCACAAAATTCACCATGGCTCGGACTTGGGGGAAGCCACCACCTTCCCCCTTATAGTATTCTTTGTACCTAACCACGGGGCCTACACTCAAATGTCATTTTGTCTCGGGACTCCCAATTTGGGAGTCCCAAAATTCTCAGAATTAGGACTTTTATGACTTTGGAGGCCCATAACTTTTTGTGCAGACTTCCGATTGAGGTGAAGTCGAAAGCAAAGTTAGAGCCTTCGTTGAGATCTTTCTAACAATATGTGTCACTCTATTTGCACGCAAGTAATTCAGGGCTATTCCTGACTTTTAGTGGTCAGGAGTCAAATTGACAATTTGACTCCTGACCTTTCTTTTGGCCATAACTTATGTTTTAAGTACCCAAATGGGTCATGAGAGCCCATTTTAGATATTTAAGTTTCAAGAAATTTCCAATGGTATAAAAGGAACTATTCAATTCAATGAATTTTGACCCTTACAATCGCCCTTTGAAAATTTGGGAATCCATCGAGACTCCAACTCCCAAAGTGGGAGCTCACTTGGGAGTGTGAGGGTTCATTCTCTCACATTTTCCTACGCTCCCGGGAACATGAAATGTGACTCACAAGCTTCATTCTTAGCTCACACCTTTGTTTTAATCGTGAGCCCAAGGTTAGGGTTGCAACATTTAATGTTGCAAAGTTGGAATATACTTAATAGTAATGGAATTTGAAATACTAATTCAAGTATAATTTGAACATTTCATGTGATGAATTGTTCACAATAAATTAACATAAATTTATTGTATTTTGTTTATAATATATCATGTTGCAAATGTTCATGAAAAGTTTCATCCATTTTCATTTTTTATCCACATTTTCATCCATAAAGATCATTCATTCATGACACATAACAAAATATTCTTCCACGTCACCAAATATTTTGTCTAAGGTGTGACAAAATATTTTTTAAATATCCTATCAACATGGGAAAAATATTTTTAAAAAGATTTGGTCCTATTCCTTTGCTCATGTTCACCTACTCACGTTCAAGCTTACACGTTCTTGACCAATATCCCCCATCTTTTGTTGTCCTTCGATGGTTAGGTTAAAAACTTTTGTTTAACAAGATCACTTTGGACATTGAAGGCATGATTGACTTATTTGATGGCAAATGAAATGTAAATTGTTCCACTTACGTGCTTCTTGTTCCTTCTCATTAAATTATTATAGAGTTTTCACAACTTGTCATGTCCCATGTTCAAGTTTCAAAGTTGCCTATTGAAAACATTTCCATTGCCCTTGGCAAAATGGTGCACCAAAAGTCCATGTTTATCTTTAAGCACTACATCAACTTTCCCAAAGGGTTTTTTATGTGTACTGTTTTAGCTTTCAAAGTTTGTAGCCAACATTTAAGCTTCAAAGATAGTCTTGGGGTTATAAACCTTTACCATGTAGTTGATATTGTTATTGAGTTTATTCACAAACATGCAAACCCAATCAAGCTCCACTGTGGACAAGAAGTAAATGATATGTTCATCAAACCTTTGCTTGCAATTAACCACATTTCCTATTCATATCATAGTTGTATCAATTTTTCCTTAATTTTAATAGAGGAACCTTGCGACAAGTATTGGGTTGTAAAGATTTTGCAAAGAACATCTCAATGTTTCAAAAGAGGTTGACCTTGAACTTCTCAATTCACCTTTTTGCTCAACCAAACCCTAGCTTTGACCCACAACAATAAAGTGGCACTCTTAATTTGATCCACCTCATTGTATTCCTTGTCATGCAACTCCTCCAAGGTTTCCTTAAAAAGGATGTGACATCCTTTCACATGGTACTACTTTTTTCCATTGAAATTCAAGGGTTTTAACCATGTCCTTGTAGATTCCCTTTACATTTGGTGGTCCACGAAGGTTTCCCGATAAGGACTTATTCCCAAATCCCATGCAAACATCAGTTGTGTCGGTCATCATTCTATCCAAAGGAATTGTGAGACAAAAAAGAAAACCTCCCCAAAATAAACAACTTCCTCCAACAAGAATAAAAACGAAACTTCAAGGAGAAAAGAAATATCTACAAGCATTGATTTGCTTTGATACCAAATTATTACAATCCTCCTCTAGCCTAAGGGGTAGAAGCTTTTCTTTTCTTTTCTTTGTTCAATGTCAAATTGTGGGCTCTTATAGCTACTACTACAACAAATCATTCCAATCTATTTCCTTAGCTCAACAAACCACCATACTTAATTTCATTTGTAGCAAGCCCTTTGCTGATGATGTCCAACCACCAAAGACTGAAAGACCTTGGTAATTTCTTCTAATTTTCAGCTACAAGAAGCCAAAGCTATAATTCTTTCACAAATGCATCTCAAAACCGAAAGAAAAACACCAAGACTATTTGCTCATTACAAATGACAGAAATGGGCATGAATTACCACCTGAGTTCCACGAGCTCCAAATTCGGACTAATTCTCAAGTTTCTTTCCAAATTTTGCAAACTTTGAATTCCAAAACTCTAGATAGCTTCTAATGCTAGGACCTCTCCTCCCATGTATCCTATTTTCCGACACTTGGACTCTTCCCCAGGCATAGTTTTTCTTACCTACTAGGAAAAGATTTCCTCCCCCAAAAGATCACAAAAAAATCAAAGTCCAGACCCAAAAGAAGAGGACTTACAATTGAGGAATGCAGATCATGCCAGAAGCAAATCTTCAGCTACCACAGCTTGTGCACACCGTCGTCTCAAGTCGGTGGTTCTTCGGCGCACCCGAGGCTAGTTCATCTACATGCTGTCCCTGAAGTGGGTTGTAGCTCTGCACCCGAGACTAGTTTATACATCTAAACTGTCCCAATTCGGTTCCTCCGCACGCGAGACTAGTCTAGATATGGACTATTTAATCTCCTACTCTCCAACCCACTAAGCACACATTCTGATCTCATTCTCTCTTGCCCCTCTCTTGTTCTTCGCATGACTGTTCTGATAATTACCTAGCTCTGAGTCGAGTTCCTTATTGCTGCAAGTACAGCAGCTTAGTCATACTTTAGATCTTGCCTCAATTGCACTAGTCTTCTGCAATCTTCTTGCGCCTCTAGCTCTCCTTGTTAATTTTCAAGCTTTCTGAGAGTTTAGGGTTTAAACCCTAAACCCTTCTGTGCCAACTTCTCCCAGTGGTAGATTCGCTCATCTTGTAAACGTCACACTGATCAAGCGCATGATCATGGTTTCAGCTCATCATGCGTCTTATAGAAAAAAGGGCAAGGGTCATGTGCAGCAGGGCGCAAACGCTGGAGATGGTAATGCAGAGTTTTATATTAACAGGACCTTCGTGAACATGCTTCTGGGATTTGTGTATGAGGAGGATGATCCAGAAAATCTTTCCAAGCTCTTGGAGATGGCACGCAAGAAGGCACTTTTTATGTACCCTGGATGTTCCACAGATTCCAAGACTGCACACCAAGATGGGAATGCTAAGGTAGTCGCGCGCCTCGTCACTCGAGCTGTGGAGCAGGATGTGCGTGCAGACATTAAATGGCCCAGTGCAGCCAAGAATCAAACTGTGTGCAGCAAGATGAGCGACTTTCATGCATCCTTCATGTGGGCTTGGGGAAAGCACATGCAGTCCAGAAGAAAGCTGCACTCACGACCACATCTCAAACAAACTAGAACATGCAAGAGACAATGTACATTCAAGAAGAAGATCTGCTATGGATCGTGTCAGAATTCAAGCCATGCCTGAGGCTTACATGTAGGATGTGATGTACATAAAATTTGGAGGTCCTTGCAAGAAGATGAGAGCCACAGATTGCATAGTGCAGGGATTGCAGTTGGGTGGCAGCTCAGATCATGAGTTTGGTCTCAAACATTGTCCAAGTTGAAGATTTTTCTCAGATCCAAGATCTTGGGATCAAGGGTTTGGGGAACAAACCTTGTCCAAATTGGGCCTTCTTTAAGCCATTGGAGCCCCTCCTCTTTGTGCAGCAATGGGTATGCACCTTATGGCAAGTCCAAACTAGCAACAGTTATGTAAATAGAAAAAAAATCCATGTTCCCCAAAAAAATGAACTCACAGTTCAGACTAACACCTGGTGAACATTTCTCAAAATGTGGGACCAAATGATCATTCCCATAGTCTCTCCCTTACAAGCAGAACCAACAAAACTATGTGAGCTACATAGGCATTTCACCTATGATTTAATGTCCATTGCAGGACTGTCCCCTATAATACTTTGGATGAATTTCAACAAGTTTTGTTGGTGGTTTGACATGGTATATATTGAGAAGGTGATCCCAGTAGTTGGTAAAATTGACTGAAGATAGTTTGCAGTTCCCAGATACTTGATAATATTAGTTGACTTCTGATTATGAAATGCAGCTCCTTTTCTTTGTCATGAATAGATTACATGGGGATTGTGACTGTTTAGTTAACAGGCACATGGGTGAAGTTATTGAACCTTGCAATCTGGATATGTAGATTGCCATATCTTGGATTTGTGGATGCAAGCAAAGCATGCGGGTTGGGAGAAATAAAAAGCAGTTAGTCCTATACTTACAACCCGGTTGAGGTTCATGTCTTCAGGAATAATCTGCTCTAGAGTTCTAGTCTATGCAGAGATAAGGGACAAAAACATGTTTTGCTATGCAACAGCCGTTGCCATGTCCACCCACCTACATCTCATATTCGCAGTCAAATTTCTCTACTGACTGCTATGCCAACCCTTCAACCACCAGTTTTGATCATTGCCATGCTTGGTGAAGAACATCCAATAATACGTCCTACCCAAGTTCGATCTTGCAGTTGCAATCAACAAGAGCACACTATGGTCAAGCTTCTTGAGTACATCTATGTTAGTGCAGAGTATATAGTACACAACAGATGTACAAAAGAAATGCAGGACTCACCACTGTAAGATATTTTGAAGGTCTGCAAAAGCACATAAAAAAGGGAGACGAAAACACAAAACAGGAACTGAACAACATAAAAGAGGAACCAATGAAACCTCGGCTAATTTGATAGTCACTCTAAACTACAACTTGATTCATCTGACTCTTTGATTAGTCACCAACAATATGGTGCATCCTGACTTCACCAGCTCCCCACAATGGGTACAGACTGAGCTGAGCATCTGAGTATGAAATTTCAAGCTACATGTGTTCTGAACTAGATGGAGACAATTGCAGGGCACAACAAAGAGGAGATAGAAACAGTACTAAACAGGATCTCACAATATACAAAACAAGAAGATACTTTGCTCAGGCACATGATATTGGTGTGCAATGCAAGTTCCACCTTAGAACCATGTGCTCTTGAAACAAAAAAACATTCAGCCCACACTTGAACTCCACAAGGACAGAACCCAGTTTCACAATCTTCACAAGAAAAGGGGGATTCCAGATCATTTACTACATATTTCTGATCTATGTGCACCTGAAAATAACTGAGATAATATGGTTACAGATAAGTTTCAGATCTGACATCATAACAGCAACCAAATTACCAAGCAGGAAAAAGAGGAAATCCAACAGAAAAGAGAGAGAGAGAACTTGAGTTCCCTCTTGGCATGCATGAGTCCCATGAAACAAAATATGATGCACAGGTTCTATGAAGCTCTTGTGCAGAAGTTACCAATCTGATCACAACTTGCTCAAGAATTCTCTAATGCATGGAAAATGAAGGGTCTGCCAGGGGAAGTGACTTTTACATGTGAAGCAGACTGATCGCAGATGCTCTGAGATTATGAACCAGGTGATGTTCAAACACACAAAAAATTATCTCTCTGCATTTCTGGTTATGATCAAAGAGTCATGAGCACATACCAGTCAGTCGTCTCCCTTGTTGGACCTGGGCTTGAGAGATGTTGATTGCACAACTGGACCATTCTTTGCAGTAGAGGAGGAGGAATTTGTTGTTCTTCTCCCCCCCCCTGCCAATCAGATGATTTTGTTGGTCCCACCAGTACTGCATCAGATTGGTTTCCATATCAAATGGTATTGATTCAAGAATGGAAAGCCAAAGTGCCAAGACCATGCATTTGGTGTCCCAACTTGCAGTGCTCTTTTTCCCTTCAAGATGCTGCCAATTGCAATGATATTTTCACAATATTTTGCAATGAAGCATTCTGCCATTGGCCTTCATAAGCCAAGACAACTTCAGCATCAATGAGACATAATCTGCAGTTTGACAAGTTTGTGCAGCCTTTTCAACATCATCATCCTCTGATTATTGCAATCATCAATTCTTCTTCAATTCAGTAGTTCTTCAGATCAAAGCTTCAAAGAGGATCAGAGCTTGCAGGATTTATTCTGCTGCGATTGCCATTCTTCAATTTGGTAGTTCTTCAGAGCAACTTCAAAGAGGATTCAAGCTTGCAAGAATGATCTGTGATGATGATTGTCTTCATAGTAAGTATGCTACATCTCTTTGCACTTGTGGGACTGCTCTGCAATGATGGTCTTTGTAACAAGCTGCATCTCTTTTGACCTTAGGGGATGGTTCTGCAATGATCCTCGTCATAGTATGTTGCATGTTTTCCATCAACTCCACGTTACACTTGTATATCCACATTAAATAAAGATGTTCCAGGTGGTCAAGTGCCTCAACAAACCAACAAACTAACAAGAAAGAATAGATATGCAGTTTGCATACAGAGACAGATTGTGCAAGTGTGAAGCCTAAGAAACAATGAGATGGAGGATAGCGCAGCACACAGCCCAAAATAAACAAGGATGATTGTCAAGGATTTTGTTAGTAGCTAACAAGAAGCAAGACAGCATTATCTTCTCATCATCTTCTCAATTGCTTGCAGCAACAACAGCCACTACACACAAATCAGAAGAACTCAATCTTGAGTTACCAAGCCCATGCAAATCAGCAGGTGAAGAAGACACAGAAGCAGGCTGTGCTCTGTTTGCATTTCACAATGGTGATTATAGTCAAGCATGAAAGAAAAACAAGGAATTCTTTTTCCTCAAAAGAGGCACAAAATTTCAAGAGAGTGCATCAGCTTGCAATGAATGAATACACAACTACCTTCCAGTAGTCTTTCAAAGCAAGGGGACAACAAATGCCAACTACAAATTCACAAAGAGTTTGAGGAATGTGGTCAAGTTAGATGAAGAGCCAGAGCCAAAGCAACAGCTGTTGCTGTGATCAAGGATCGATCAACCCCACTCTACCACCATGGAGTCTTGGTGCTCAATCAGATCTCATTTGGCAGCTGCACAAATCCCTTTTCTGACGCTGTCAGTCTGATGTGAGAACTGCATGTCAGATCATGCAACTGTTCAGAGAGTTTATTTTGATGATCAATTTTAGGGACTATTTCCTGGATGCTGTGAAAGAAGTTTCTCACTATTTTGGTTGCCATGTCTTCTGATGGTTTATATTTGTTTGCTTGACAGAATGGTCTAGGCAATTGCCAAATTGCAGTGAAGCTTCTGGCATGCCAACATCATGTCCACATGATACTTCATGATTGGCACTGCAAGCTTTTGGGCTTGCCTCATACAAGCTGAGAGGTGGGTTTTGGAAATCTCATTTGGAGCGGCGTCAGGCCTCCCATCTTCAAACCTCCGCAGATATGCATCGGAAGTTGTTAGGTGTGCAGCATGCAGACTAGACCTGTTTATACATAGCTGTTTTTACTACCTACCTACTAACAACCTGCCACTATAATAAGGCAAAAAAGCAACTGGGGTAACTATCATGGTCAGCTAGGGAACTGGAACCTTACAGAAAACTGTTCAGTGATCACTTGCATGGTGCACTGCTGGTTTCTGGTTCGCTCTGACACTAAGCCCTAGCCATGGTAGTTAGCTGCCCACACTTCCGGCTGTAGCAGAGCAGTAGGCATAATCTCATAGAGGTGATTGGTGAAGCCTTTTTTCTACTCTCAAAATTTCATCAAAAACCGAAATACAAGATGAAGTAATGCAATAATGAAGTGGTTTCCAGGGGTTTCATCAATAGCCATGTTTTTTAATTTGGTTCCAGTAAGTAGCCAAAAATACATAAGGATGCTTTAAAAATTGTACTTTCATATCTGGTGTATAGCCAGATTTGACTACATCTTGTTATTGAGGATCACCACTTTCACTAAATCTTCCTATGGATGATCACCGCTTCAGCTACATCACAAAAAATCATTAAAAGAAGAAACATTAGATTGGTGAAGAACACCAGCTTACTCAACACATGATCCTCAGATTCTTGGAGTCCTTGGAGTTTTTCTGCTTTGGCAGTTCACAGGATTCCTCCTTTGGCACAGTTTACTGCGACCTGCATTCACCTACATGTGTGCATGACAGTGACAGATATAACATCCGAGGTTTGATGGATCTGCATGTCTTTCAGCTGCATCTGATCAGTACAGTTGAATGTGTGTAGCCTGAAATCTTTATATGAGAAATCAAGAAATAAGAATTCAGTAGTTGAACAAACAGTATTCAGATTACAAAGGCAATTCAGAACAAAAAAGCAAATCATAACAATTGCAATAAGAAATCTTCATGCAATTTGTGACAACTAGACTTCTGACAGCTTGTTGCCATGAGGTAGAGGTAGATGATGTAACATAGTCATTGCTCTAGGTCAATTGGTTTATATCACAATACCGAATGCAACAAAAAAGATCTGTTGTGCAGCATATAACAGAATAGCCAACCTAGAGCCTGACTGATTAAGAGGCCTGGAGTCACAAATAGACTAATCTTGACAAGCTAGGTTCAGTTAAGAAGGAAGACAAACCTCATAATGATTTCCACAATCAAAGCCCTCACAAGAAACAGAAAGATGTAGTACTTACCAACCTGTAACAGATTCCCTTGGCAACAAATTAGTGGAACTCTACCAGTATTGCAGCAGGGACACAAATTGGAGGCGGCAAAACACTTCCAAAAGATCAACGGAATATGCAAAGATCCTGAACTGACTGGTCATGATTATTATCTGAGCAAAGCAGAGTGCAGGATTGCCAATTATGACATACCCATGTGGCCTCTCTCTCAATCAGCAAACAATGCCAGAGTGGCATTCAAAGGTAGTCTTCACTTTCATATTTTCACAATGTTTCATCCTACCCATCCCACACTCTGCTTGCCTGACGCACTCTCTTTCATGTTCCATCTCATGGAGCTCCAACTTCAGCTTTGCATTTTCATGTCTCAGGAGCTCAATGACACTCACCCTTCTCACATACGAGAAGGATCCATCCTTGTAACCTTCAGAAATTTTCAATACTCCAGCCAACAAACAAAAATGTTTCATACTAAGAAATCCTTTTCCTTGCAGAATTTTCATACCTACAACTACAAATAGTATCATGTTGGATTTTCGCACACCCTTTATTCCTTGAGAGACATATTGAGGATGCAGTTCATCAAACGAACAGCACCACTTTCTCTATCCAGGAATTGATTCTGACAGATTCTTGTACCAGATCTTGGAAGAGCATGCTTTTGGAGTGCTGCCAGCCATATTCTAGAATGAAGGAAGAATGAGGCAAAGCTTGCTGAATAAGCATGACTGAAGTTTCTCTTCCCCCTTAGGTTCCATATTCCCATCATCAAGGAGGTGCAACAAGCAGCTGGTAGCACAGTACTGAATGAATGCAGCACAAATATTTGGAGCAGAAGTAAGAAGATTCACTCAAGCAATTTTGAGTCCAGCACTGGTTGATGTTGATTCTATGCAGATAAATGTCAAAGAAAACCACCAATACTGCAAAAAAAAAAAAGCATTGCAAGTGTCAGAAGCTCAATTCATATAATGTGTGAAAAGCATGCATTCCAAATTCAAACCTCAGAATACTCTAGTGAAATTGAAAATTTGCATATTCATGTATCTACTCCTGTAGCTGCACGCAGTCATTCACACATGATCACTATGTAAGAGATGTGAAAGTCAAAATATTTGTGCTAATTGCAAGTGCCGGTGCATCATATTGACATAATACTCAACTCGAATGATTGCTTAGCTACAACACATTAGGCGTGATAAAGAAACCATATGAACATTAGGGAACTTGGAAAGCATAAACAATCAATGAGTCACAAAGATGACCTTGTTGGCCAATCAAGGATCCATGCAAATACCTGGATAAAATCGCATCATGCACAATCAGGCTCACCACCCATTCTAGGGAACTGAAGGTAAAATGAAAAGCTTTGAAGAACCACATTGAGATATCATAGTCACCCTTGTTCGAACCACCCCTCCTCCATGACAAAGCAACATATCCCAAGCATTGCAAATTGAATAACATGGAGGTGGATGATAGATCCAGATGAACAAAAGGGCAGGCGGAGAAAGAGATGATCAAGAGAACACAGCATACCAAGGAAAACTAGACACGAGAGAGAAATAGACAGAGAGAGGGAGGGAGAGTTAATTTTTCATGTGATGCAAAAATGTGAATTTAGAAAACAAAAAGTCGTATAAATGCAAAGCCCTGACTTGTGACATTGGTATACTACTGAGAATACTAGCAAAATCACCCAGAGCCAAGGATGAAGGCTGACCTAGAACCAACCATAAATTCTATTAACAAATTTCTGTAGGAGAAAAGCCCTACTTATATGATGATTCTACAAGTGTATTTCACTGCTGCCTAAACAGTGATTGCTGAAAGGCTAGTTGTTACAGCATCTGCAATTCTCTCATGCTCCTTATTCAACATCTGCACCCATAAAGTTTCATAACACTCCCTTGAGCTTCACAATCTACCCAGATAATTCAGACAATCCAGAGCTTCAATGTAATTTCTATCAGCAACCACTGGATAAATTGTTAATAAAGCTTTAAGGTGAAATATAGCTGAGCAGCTTGCTTTACCCTACTGGGCCTCCAGTCAAAAGATTTAAAAACATTGAAATCAATCCTCTATACTCCATTTGAACACTTGGTATATGCAGGATATGGATGCATAAATGCATACCTTGTTGTTGATGAGATTGTGGAGTGCAATGACACTCCGGATGAGAGATGACAAGTAAATCACCAGCATCATGTCATTTGTTTTCACTGTAAGGATAAACAAGTCAAGGCCTATTAATCCACATAAAATGTTCTCAAAGTAAATAGTGGACAACATTGAGCAAGCAAAGGAACCCATGCTTGTTCATGCTTCATCATGGTCATGAAGTTGGGAAATATAAAGATAATTCACAAGAGGGTCAGCAGATCAAAGCCCAAAGTTTCACATAAGATGATCAATAAACTGTCTGCATCATTTGTAACTTAAAGAATACACTACAGTAGAGCCAGCCACCTGTGAACCCAAATTAAAAAAGTCTCAAACAAGTAAGCAACAGATTGAGAAGTAGAATAGGTAGATGCCATTTTCAGAAGAGTTGTTTGTCTCAAGGGTATTGTGCCACAGAAACAACAAGCTACTTCCAACTGCAACCCAAGCTCACAAAAGGAAGCAAGAAGTCTTTAAAAGAAGGCAATAATCTGTACTGCTATTTGGTTTTCTCAACTGCAGTATCAACCTTGTGAGAAGGGATAGTGCCAGAATAGATGGCATCATCTAGCAACTTTGGGTATCAAGAATTCACCTGCAAAGGATTTGATGAGTTCATGTATGTTGAGATTGGGTAGCAAATTGAATACATCCTGCTCAAGACACAAGAAACCCCTTAACCCTCCATATTCACACAAAATCTAGGGAGTACAGTGCTTCACATCTGTCACCAATTTTCAAATCAGGGATACTGTCTAACATGACTGAAACTACCTCTAAACCCTAACAACTACCCCTGGGAAAGAAAGAAACATTATCCAGAGATATAGAAACAACTGTTCTTAGGAACATCAATTGCTACCTGGCAAAACATTTCAAGTGCTGAAATTTGGCCGGAAGTGGTAGATATTATACCTGCAGATGGTACAAAATTTCATGATTGAGAGGAAGGCGTCCTTCTACTACAAGATCTAGATAGGCATGAATCTCCTTCAGACGTGCCTCCAGTCCCTTCAAGGCCAAAAGCTTACCACCAACCTGTCCAAAACTTACACAGAGATTAAGACCTCCGCATTCATGATTCTCAAAGCAATGTGACCTCAGAGGCCCAGAACTGCACACTAGCTACAACATCCTTTCTGATGATGGTGATGATTTCTTCAGGGACAATCTGATTGGTCATATACACTCTTCAGCCCTAGAACAATAAACTGTAAGACCCTTACCAATGAATTTATTTCCCTTCAATTGTTTTCAACCACAGTGAAACTCTCCATTAAATCTACAAATTTGCAGGCATTTTGCAATGCTCTCAGTGAATTACAGCAATGGGGCTCTTGATTTCAGCTCAAAAATGAAGCTCTATGGTGAGAAATCTAATTTCCTAGTATTTTAGAATTCTTGTCTTTACACCCAGTGGACAACAAACTATGTAAAAACATAAGAACAGTTCTCACCACTGAGATAGTAGAGTAATCTCAAAACATACTACCTATGAAAATCACTAAACCCTTCAACGTTAAAATGCTGTGTGCAACATCCTATGTGATCACAGCTGGGTACCTCAGTGGCAAGGGTGCTGATTGTTGCATCCTTCACATCCCGTAGTAAGTGTTCTACTCCTGCAGTCTCACAGCGATCATGACTATGAGACCCATTCTCACATGCATGACAATGCCAACTATCACATGTGTAGTATCACAAAGATGCTATTGCCAAAAAATCCCCAAGATACTTCCTAAGACACATAACACCAAAAACTTACCAATTTCTTCCGCCTCATATGCTCCAATCTCTGATGCAACATGCACAAATGCCTTCTGACTTTTTTGGGTTGCATCCTGCAATACAAACAACAGGAAATACTGAGCTCCAGTGCTCTGAGAATTAAGACTATCTATCAAGCACAAGAGTGTGGGTTCCATGTATGAACCTCTTTTACTTCCTCCACTGCATAATATGCCTTTGTAGGAATACCAAGTTCCTTTGGTTGAACATCAATGATCACCAGCAATGGATTTGAAGCATAACTGCACACCCATGTTTTGTTCCTGTCAGTTTAGTGAATTCAAATAAAAAAAGGGAACCACTCACTACACACACCTTACAGCAACATGCTGCTCTTACAAAGATGGTACTCACTCGCGGAAAAGCTCATGTATGTCAAGGTCGTTTGCTCGGAGTTTTGGCCCAGTGCTATACCACCCTACCACATGCTCCTTGGCTGTTGCAGAATCACAACACAATAGTTTTAAATGGATTTTGCAATCAACTGTGTTCAGCTCAAGCCTACAACAGTCATCATAGTCGCCTATCATGTTACAACACTGTGTATGAGAAGCAAAAAATTTGCCAAGGCAGGTTGTGATCAGTAGTACCATTGATCCTCTTGAACATGTCAAACATGACTTCGTGATAGTTGTGGTCCAGAAACCAAATGCTGGCATCCTTATCATCTTCCTCAAATGGAACTGTACTCCCCCAGACGCAAGTGAAAAAACGGCTCGTAAAAAATCCATGGAAAATACCCTCTCCTCCAGGGGCAAACCCTAAAACAAGAAAAATGGATCTCAATTGAAGCCCCTCAATTTAAAGAACTGGAACCCATGGTGGGCTAACCTGCATAGCTGTTGGTGATGTCTACACGGCCCCGGAAAGTCGAGCCTAGAAGAACTCCCAACACGCGCTTCTGTGTATCTTTCGCAACTCGGTTGTAATTGTCCACAATACTCAACAGAACCAGCGGATGCACAACCACTTTCTCTATTCCCTGTACTCCTGCTACTCCCACACTCGTTATCACATCCATCTCGTGAAGGCTTTACGTCCCCGTTCTTGCTCTCTGTTCCTCCTCCTCCTTCTTCTTTCGCAGTACTACTTTGTCTACCTCTCCCTCTCGGAAAATTTTCCTCCTATCTCCCTTTTCTTCTCCCGCTTCCGACTTCTTCCTCTTCCTAAACCCGCTCTCTGTGTCTCCGTTTCTGTCTCTCTCGTTTCGTGTCCGTCTCGTTGTCCACTGGCGAGAGAGCGCGGAAACACCAAACCCTAATCGCAGAAGCACGAAATCAAAGGAAAGCGACAACGTGAGCACCAAACCCTAATAATTGGGTTCCCAGAATCAACCTGCCGTTGAGAACACCAATGGGAGCTTCATGAACGTACAAGGGATCGTAAGAACTCAAAGACTACAAAGCTCCTTGGACGATGAGAACGTGGAAGCGATGAGTTTGGGGATCGTGATAACAGGAGTTTGGGGGAACGTTGGAACACTACCTGCGAGCGAGCGAGAGAGCGGCCCCACTGAGGTCTGCATGTCACGACTCGGAAGTCAAGAAAGTATTTGCTTCTGCCTTTTTCCTCACAGATCTTAGTTGCAGAAAAACTCTTTCGCAAGGAAAGCTCTCCATCGCCGAAGGGAAACTCTCTTCTCGCAAGGGGCGGAAAAAAAGGTACTGAACATGGAAATTTGGAAGAATATAGATCAAAGAATTGTCAAGAGCAACACAGAGGATCTGCCAAGGTGTAAGGCAGATTTTTCATGCAGGAGAAGATGAGGTGCATGTCTCTTGAGTATGCATACATATTCTGCCATTGCTTTCTTTGGCTCTCAACCAATGCATTATTGTTTGTGGTAAACGGACAAAGGAAAGCAACATATGTGAACCTCGTCGTTCAGCATAAGTCTTTTGTGCATCAATATGTTTTCCAGTTAGAGTTTCAGGTAGCAAACTATTGGAAACGAAGGAAATGCACGGCCATTGTTGGAAGAGAGTAGTGGATTAAGGACGTGAATTCTATCAGGAGTACTTCAAGGCTTTCATGAACTGCTTGGGCTCAGGTAACCCTAATCATGATTTGCTTTCAACAGCCTCCAAGATCCACATACCAGTTGGCTGTAAGTAAGGTTTTCAGCTAATGTAGATGAAACCCTTTTGTTGTGTAAGTTGTAGCTATGTTTCATTTGCAAGATGCAAGCAAAGACAGGAGATTTTGTGGACAAATTGCTGCCTGGCTTTGTGATTACCCCCCTTTGAGGCATCCTGTGACTAAGATATACACTCCACTCTGTTACAACTTTGCTTCAAACCCCTTTGTTGTCTCTCACCATGTTCTTTGTTGAGGGGCTCCATCCCCCCCACCTCTTTCTCAATCTCACCTGACAGCTCCTTTTGATAATCAACTACCACACCCATGTGTCCTCCTCATCTTTTGTGTCCATAGCATATCTGTTTCCTGGGTATTGTTTTATCTACCTTCTTCGAGTCCTCCATCCTACCCTATGACAGAAGATATGTGCAATTGTTAGTTGCAACTTGCAAGACCACTGGAACATCTGGAGCAGTGACAGAAATGCTAAATCCACCATTGTCCCAACCTGACAGGATTGCATAGATGCTGTCCAGCAAAGAAGATCATTATGGCTTCAGGAGCAGTTCCACTACCAAGATGTCTAAACTCAAAACAGCTGACAGAACTCTTGCTTCATTCCATTGAAAATTGCTGGTTTGTGGGCAACCTTTACCTGTTCTTGCCAATATTTCAAGTAAGCACCAGCACACTCAGGACCCTTCTGCAGCTGAAAATTGCATTGTGGGACCATTGTCTGTGGCCTGGATCCACTATCTGGGGCAACTCCACATCTATTGCATGTTTTGTTGCTGTCTTGCTCACCAACAGCCCATAGTCTGCATGCCTAAGCTTTTGTCATACTTGCACTTACCCATAAGTAGTCAACTCACATATGAAAGCTTGTGCTGTCCCCTCAGAAGACTGAACAGAGAGGAGAAGCAGCAGTATAAGTGAACGTTTATCATGATTAGTGGCTGTACCATTAAACTCACCAACCCGACATCCTTTCCATGTCTTGTCAAAAACACACAATAGAAGCACAAGAGTAAATTTAACTGCATTTTGTAGCAGGTCACAAATGCTCCCCGTCAGTCATTAAGATTTACATAGGTTGCAATTAGGATGTCCTGCTACAGTTTCAAAAGCTTCACTTCTGTCAGGAGCTTTGTGGTATTCTGTGTGAGCTGGCTTTTTCATATTAACAGGAGCTTTGTGGTATACTGCGTGGGCTAGCTTTTTCATGTTAAAGTTGTCAAGTAGCCTATTAGAACATTTATAAGCTTTAATTCTTCTCTTGTTTTTTAGCTGTCCTTGTTTAGATGAAAGTTGTGTTCTACTTGGATTTGTCTTTGTACAGTGAACCTTGAATCCTCCAATCAGCTCTTACAAGGAAAAAAAAACCTGTAAAATCAGAGACTTGGGTTCAGCTAACAAGCAGTAGACATAATGCTGGTTGTGTTTTTTCACTCAGTGGGATGATCAAAAGATTGCTAACAAGAGAATCATTTGAATGTGCATATCTATGGACCATCCAGTCATTCTTCCATGAATGTTCCATCTGTAGTACCAGAACAAAAGGCAGAAAGTGTGCAGCAATCAAATTCAACAAACATAAACTCAATAACAGACTGGCTACAGCTGCTGCTGTTGTTGCAACCAAAAATCACCAGCCACCAACTCACTGGATCCTATTATGAGTCTTTGTCCAGGTACATGAAACTCTCAAAGCCTGAAAAGTTAGGAACAAGAAGATCATCCACAAACCTATGAACATGGGACAATCTCCCAAGCACAACAGGGCAGGTGTTGGTCTTCTTCAAGAGGTGCTTCAAAATCTCAAACTCATAATAAAAGAGGTGCAAATTTGCTCCATAGATGGGGCACAAGTAGTCCCCATGGGGTTAGTAGTACATTATCTATAAGCACATTGACCAAAACAAAAAACAAATATTATCCAACAAAAAATCTCACCAAGAGATATAAGTCTGAAGCCTCCACAAGCTTTGCAGCGATGGAGAATCATTCTCAAATGAACTTCTCTTGTTTATTCTTAAACTACAGAAGCATATAATAATCTGCTAAAAATTTCAGGCACAACAACCACAAAGGAAGACCACAATTCCAAAATCCCAAAAGCAAAAGGAAGACATCAACTAGCACTCAAGAAGTTAGTTGTAACAGTCAATAGTATCCTCATTCAAGCTGCAGCAAGCTTGAGGGGTAGGTATATGTGCTATGCTTCATTTTAGCCAACATTAGTATCAAATCTCAACATATGACAGACAATCTACCATACCATTTGTGGCATCTGTCAAACAAACCACTTGTCCCCCTTTCTCAGCCCAACAACTCACTTGCCCACAATTCATTGCTTACAACATGCAGGGCAATTATTGACAATAGTACTATTAGCCATGGCCACTTTCATAAACAAAGAAACTACTACATTCTTTTCTTTTGGGGCTTATGACAAGAAATCTCCACAGTTGCATCAAACATAAAATGCTCTATTTTCAAGGATGTTTTAAACACAGGAATGTCCCAATAGAGCCAATCAAGACATCAAAACATGAAGAGGGAAAGTGTCTATTCCTTTTGTGATCAAGGCCAATATCACCATGACAATTAACAATGCCAATCTAGACCAACCATGTCCCATGAACCTGAACCTGGCAAGAAGGATAAGCATTATGATGATTCTAGATCACGAGTGCTAATGTAACAACAAAGCTGATGTTTTAGGTTTGCTCTCAACCTGCCTTACAAAAAAGCAGAGTGAAAAATGTCATTTGGCCAATCACACAAGTGTTAGGAGAAATCCGAAGAGCCCGCTTAGAGAGGAATATACCAACCTTTCAAGCTCCAGCTTTGTAATGGGCAGTAGAACTAACCCCAGAGAAAATAGGAACAAAACTTTGAAATGTCCTATGGCACAAGAAGCCAATTGCAATGTATACAGAAATGCTGCCGAATGTGAATCACAGGCTCAATGGACTGACACTGCCGGGAATTTGATCGCCCATGAACTCACATGATCAACAATGCTCTTTTGTTGAGCCCAAATTCCCACACATGAAGCCATCCACAAATGGCTTGAAGACCATATCTTCACTGCTGTTGCTGCTGATGTTGCTGCTGATGAGGAGGAGGAGGAGGAGGAACCATTCCAGGCCGAGGGCCATACATTCCAGGGGGTGGAGCTCCAGGAGGAGGAGGCATACCCGGTCGTGGAGGTCCACCCATTCCTGGAGGCATTCCTTGTTGGCGAGGAGGGCCTCCCATGCCGGGAGGAGGACCTCGCATCATCTGTGGAGGCCCCATGGGTCTCTGGCCATAGGGAGGTGGCATTCCTGGCCCTCCCATCTGCGGAGGCGGTCCAGGAGGAGGTGGCATTCCTGGCCTGGAGCCTGGAGCACCCGGAGGTCCTCCATATTGAACAGGAGGACCCCCTTGACCTCCTGGAGGTCCTACCATGGGCCGCATTCCTGGAGGAGGTGCACCAGGAGGAGGTGCTTGCATAGGTCGAGGAGCATACTGACCTGGAGGTGGACCAGGAGGGCGCACCCCAGGAATTGGACCTGAAGGTGGAGTGTAGGTCACGGGCCCTGCAGAAACCTGCGGAACGGGAGGTCTACTGAGCTGAGGTTGCATCATCCCAGGAGCTGGTCCTCCCACTCCTCGCACTGGACCTGCAAGTCCTGGTTGCGCTTGTCCAAGAGGTGCAGTAGGAATACCTCTTCCTGCAGCCCGACCCACTCCTGGGCCACCTTGAGCTGCCGCAGCTGCAGCAGCTTTGGCACGGCTTTCTTCCTGAGGTGGAGGACCTTCCACCGTCATGGAAATCACCTCTTCACCACGCAGTAGGAGCAACCCAAGAGTTCTTCTCTCTTCTCTCTCTTCTTGGGATTTCCCCTTCTTCGGAGGAACTCGACGGATCTCCTCACAGTCACCGAGCACGAGGTTCATGTGTCGATCAAACGCCATAAACTTCCCCACCAACTGTCTCCCATCCTGTATCGTTACTCGCATTCTCCAGTTTATATACTGGAGCATCTTGGAAGTCTTCGACATCGACATCTTGTCTATTCCCCCCTCACCCAATCACCTTCCTCGAACTCTCCTCTCCTTATCCTCTCCTGCAAGAACAAGACCCTTTCTACAAACAGTCCAACAACGAAGCAAAACCCACTCTTCTCAAAAAACCCCAACACCACAAAACACACGTAAAATATAACCCTAATCGCACCACCACTCAGCAGCAGCGATGGATCGAGGAATACGAACCATAAGCTAGAATCTCTGCGCAACGGCGCTCGCTCTTCCGGATGGATTCTTGCCCTTCCCTCCTGTCGCGCGCCTACACTAGGGTTTGGACATTCTTGCGGGGCAAGAAGAAGATCTTCTTTCCCGCTTGGCGGCTTTTAGGGTTTGATGCGGTTTTGGGAACGAGTTAGTTATAGTCTCTTTTCACACTGGGTCATGAGAGATTGTGCTAATCTGAGTCTGTACATTTTGTGACTCGACAGTTTTGTGTTCACATTGTAAGAGAGTGAGTCCAAGGCCTTGTTAACAACAACGTGGCAACTTTGAGGGTTGGGTGTGGTGTTGGGAACAAGTTAGTTATAATCCCTTTTCACATTGATTCATGATATTTTTTGCTAGGCTCCATTTTGAATCTAGACAATTTGTGACTTGTTCACATTGTAAAGAATGGGTCTTCCTGCTTATAGTGCCTTTTCACACCAAGTTATGAGATTTTGTGCTAAATATCCATTTTGAATAAGGACATTTGTGGTTCTCAACAATTTTGTGTTCACATTGTATGATGGGTCTTCCTGCTTTGGCAGCTTTTAGGGTTTATGGCGATTTTGGGAACAAGTTAGTTATAGTCCCTTTCAGACCATGTTGTGAAATTTTGCATTAAGCTTCCATTTTGAATTTGGGCATTTGTGATACTTGATAATTTTGTGTTCACATTGTGGGATAGTCGTAGTTATTTATGCCATGTGGTCTAGGGTTCCTTTAAAAGGCCTTTGGATGGCCTAATTGTGTCTCCATTTGGCATTTGTTACAATCCCTTTTCACATGGGGTGATAAAATTCGTTGAGTCTTGTTTTGAATCTAGATATATCATGATTCAACAATTTTGTGTTCACATTGTAAAAAAGTTGAAGGCTTGTTTACAAAACACCATTTATGCCATGTGGTCTAGGGCTTTTTTTTAAAAGCCTCTAGGTGGACTAATGTATATCACTTTGGTCACACATTAGTTATAATAGATCCCTTTCACACTATGTCATGAGATTTTGTCATTAAGCCTCCATTTTTGACATTTGTGATTCAACAATTTTGTGTTCACATTTCATGGAAGTCCAAGGCATTGTCACAAGAACACATCCTTTTATGTCGTGTGTTGTAGGGTTACTAAAATTTTGAGGAGACTAATGCATCTCCCTTTAGTCACGCATTTGTTATTCATGCTCCCTTTTCACACTAGGTGGTGAGATTCACCAAGCCTCAATTTGAATATTGACATTTGTGACACGATGATTTTGTGTTCACATTATAGGAGAGAGGGGAATGCTCGTTTACAACATGTCATTTAGATCGCCATTTATACCATGCGGTTTAAGGTTCTTTTGATAAAACCTTTGAGCATATTCATTATCACCCTCTAGCAACTTGTTTGTTATAGTCACATTTTATGTTCACATTGTATAAGAGTGAAAGGTTTGAACATGCCGTTTATACCATGAGGTTTAAACATTCTTTGAAAATGCGATTGGGTAAATTAGTTATCACCTTTTAGTAACTCGTTAGTTATAGTCACATTTTGTGTTCACATTGTAGAAAGTGGAAAGCTTGTTTACAAGATGCCGTTTATATCACCATTTATACTAGTGGTAACCCGTGCCTACAAGGCACGGCACTGAAGCAGCGATGACCCTTGATGATGACCCCTAAAACCCTAAAGCTCAACGACATTCTGCCATTTCAGAAAGTCATGACTATGGGAAATTCCTCGTCAAAATTATTATGTCAGTTATTTCTTGGAATGGCTCATTCTGCCACATCGGAAAAGAAAGTACGTTCCCATCGTACCCAATAGGGCACGAACGCATGCTTTCCCATCACTGTATGAAAGAGGGAGAAGAAACGTAAGTGGGAGAGGAGAGCAAGAAGAAAACGTTTGCATTGCAAGAAGACCACCCAAACGGCCCACAATTGGACTCTATCATCTGGGTCTTGTTCACACTTGTGCCAGGTCCATCAGCTGTCAGTTGGGTATAGCCTTGTCATTGATTGACTGACAGATAGACAAACAAACTTGCTGAATTAATATATTAGATGGTTTTTCGAAAAAATCTTTGGGCAAATTAGTTATCACCCTTTGAAAATTTGTTAATCGTAGTTCCTTTTTAAAAGGTCTCGAGATTCATTAAACCTCAATTTGAATATGGACATTTATGCTTGTGGTTTAGGGTTCCTTTTTTAAATGCCTTTTGGGTGAACTAATGTCTCACCCTTTATTAGCTAACTTTTGAAATATCTTGATGTTATCTTAAATATGGCATTTGATGAAATTTATAAAAACCCTAAAAACACAAAATTTGCTTTGTCATTTTGGGGACCTTTAGAGATGCGTGTCATTTGTTCCTTAGGTCTTTTAGTGATTACAAGGTCTTGTAACTATAACCAAGTTTTATACCTAGTTAGTTAATTTAGGACAAATATTAGTGAAAGGATTTTTTTTTAATTTAAAAAAAAAATTGCACCCTAATTTCGAATACCCCATTTCCAAAACTTATGATATAAATTCATAAAGGATTATATTGGCGTCACCTACCAATCTAAAGGGTCATATTCTTTAATATGTTATAAGTTGCAAATCAAATTTTATATCATATCCTAAGGCTAGTTTTCACATTCACAAAATGAATAGTTATCTTTTTTCAAAACTTAGTTCATTTTAAAAAATTTTGAATTATTATTTTTCCATGATCTAGTATGATATTTTCAAATGAATAATGAAATTATTCAAAATTTGGCCAATGATAATTATAATGTTTTTCAACATGTGAACAACAAAATTATGAAAGTGGAAGCCTTATGTTAAGGTCAATTTTGTTGTTAAACTTGTTGAACTTGTGAAAGTGAAAATGTGTGGATGTCAAAGGGAGGCCCTAGGAATCCCACTTTGGGAGTTGGAAGATGAATGCCCCAATTTGTCCCTAATTTTTGAATAAAATTTTAGGGGACCAAATCTTGATTAAATTGGGCCCTATTTAAATTACCGTAGTACCTTAACAATTTTGACAACAAATTGTCAAATAATTAATTACATTTTAAATCTTAACTTTCGACATTTGGTTTTTTAATTCTAAAATTTTCAACAGATAATGAGGATATAAAATAATAAACAACCTTTCACTAAGGTTGTGGAATAATCTATAATGTCCAAATTGTCTTAGTCATGAGTTTCAGCACTTGAAGGTTTGTGGTTAGAACCTCACAATTGAGCTTTTGATTTTATTAAAATTTTAACACAAATATTTTTTTTTCCAAAAATTTGGCAAAATGAAAAATAATTTGATTTATGTCGAATCCATTCAGGTATTACAATATTGGAAAGGTATTGAAAATTATTATACTAAAGTGAAGTTGGGTGAAAGCATGATAAAGTAGACAATTTCTAATTTTTGTCACAAAAAATAATGAATAATATAAGGATGATCCTTCATTTTATTATTATAATATTGACAAATCACATCTTCAAGTAGTTTTTTGTAATGCATGTACTTGCACAAGAAATTTAATCTTACAATTAGGTGAAATGTTAATGTTTTTCTTACTTTCAAATTAATGAAAGGTTAGAAGACACTTATGTACTATCAAATTGTGTATATGACTAGTTATGACATATTAAACTTCTAATGTAAAAATAATGTTGAACATCATATTGAAATCATTTTCAATATACTTCTAATTTATTTTTATTGTATTAACATTTTTCAAATTTTGTTTTATCTTACTATAAATTCAATCGAAGAGTTTCAGTTTTTCATTTAAAAAGGTTTTAAATTTATTTTCTTATATTTATGTGAAACATTGAATGAAAGCACAATTCAAGGGACTATTTGGAATGTTACAATCATAATTTTTTTGGATTATAATTGAAGTTAAAATGTAAAGTCATATTCAACATTAACATTACTAATATTTAAATTATCCTCGTTATAATAGAATTTAATGGGGATTGTATTAAAAAATTAGGATACATTTTTAAAATGAAATCAAAAGGCAAAATAGTATAAAACCTACAAAATGGCGAGATTCATAATTTGACATTTTCATGACTCCCATTTGGTAATACAAGGAAAATTTTCATGTTATAATAGCCTCCATGAAAAATTACATAATATACTATAGGAAGAGGAGTGTTGTCTTTTCCCATGTATAAGTTGTGGTGAGCCATACAAGTTCATTGCTTGTCCATGCACCAATTTGATTCCAAATGTAATAATCAACCTTTTTGTTTTGGTTCATGCATTCGGATGTGTTCATGGATTCAACTTGAAATTTTCATTCTAGTTTTATCTCAAAGTTCCCACAAAACTTTCTTGTTTTGGTGCATGGAATTAAGAAATACACCCAAGGGTTTCAAGTTTTTCAAAAACGCTTCTTGCTCCTCCAACTAGACTAAGAATTTCTTCCAAGGTATTTGGTAATGCTTGAGGATCAAGGTGTATCAAACAATTTACCTCATTCTTTGTGGCAAGTCTTTGTGCCCATGTTTCATACAAAATGTTGAAAAATCAATGAACAAGTTAACAATTGAAGAAGAAAACCTTTAACACATCTTGATGATGGGAGTGGAATCAACAAGTGAAGAAAACATTTAAACCACCTTTAATGTACACACAAATTTGTTTTAAACATATTTTATTCATGTGCAATCATCATGAAACGCATTCACACATGTATTATAAAACATCTTTGTATGTTTCATATAACAAACTAACTTAGACATGTCACATTGTGAAACCAAAGATGTACACCAAAAAAATATTTATAATGTTTATGAATAAATAAAAATATTTTAAAAAATAAAGCATTCATGTTTTTAGGTTAGTGAAAGGGAATTAAAAAATTAAAAAATAAAAGAAAAAGGTGATCATTTAAGGTGAAAATCCTTTAAGGTGTACCACACAAGACGAAAAAGGCCTATTCCTTATTGCAGTCCTTTTTTACTTTATATTTTGATCCCCATAAAAAATAATGAATCAAAAGTTATCAAAATTTTCAAAAGGACTATATTTTAGACTATTAAAATTTTAGATTCCATCATAATCATCCATAAATGTGTCCTAACATGGTAAAAAAAAGACAAAGGAAAAAAGACAAAAAAAGGTGACACTATGACAAGATTTTGGTACACCTTAAAAAATTTACATCTTTCAATGTTTAAACACAAAAGAAAACATGTGATGGGCCTCACCAACATGTATTTAATTGTATCATGAATAGGTCATACATGCATGGTGGGTGTGACATCATGCATCATAGCAATATATTAATTATGAATGGGTGAAGGGCATGTGGGGTCTCCATACACTAGTGGGTGAACCAATATCTAAAACAATGCCAGAGTCATGATGGAATTGATTGGTAATTGGAAGTTAGGCTAGCTATTTAAAATGCCATCATTTAATGTTTCATCAATAACATTATTTAATAAGTTTGGTAATGATGACCTTTCATGCAATTAATGTTTGTCCATCTTGGAAGTCTATTAGGGAGATGCCTTTAATTGTGCACATGGTTTCCTACAAAAGCATGTAGACAGACCTCACAAGTTTTGTTCAATTGTCTATTTACTTATTTATTTATTAAAAATCTTTCATTATTTAATTAAACATGAACGAATGGTTTTCACATGTAAATATATAAATATATGGCTTCCATCCAAAGCTTAATCATTTTTAAGGTGGTTCATTTAAATGCTCATTATTGGAATTTTGAAATAAAATTAATGGTAAGACAAAAAAAAAATTGTATTAAAAAGGAAATATTAAAAAAATTGCCTATCATAAAAAAGTGAAAAGGTGATTGTCTAAAACTAATCAAATATTATATATATGACACCTTTGTCAACATGATTTCATTTGGCAACCAAAATCACACATTTTGATTTACACATTCATTTTTGAAATCATAAGTTATTTAAGCTAGCAAAATATTCATTTTCCTATATTGTCATTGTCCATTGTTCATGGATACATTAATCTTGGAAT
>Ga0116229_10000664_pt1 | contig 48269 bp, 45 predicted proteins | sample S1TSphgellanicum_3_FD_87313 | JGI IMG/M metagenome (GOLD analysis project Ga0116229, IMG submission 87313) | Host-associated microbial communities from peat moss isolated from Minnesota, USA - S1T2_Fc - Sphagnum magellanicum MG | ecosystem: Host-associated > Plants > Peat moss > Unclassified... | reverse complement strand
TAAGGCATCGTCGGCACATAAGTGCGTCGGCACGCCGACAAAGATGCCGCTTCAAACAAAAGCTTAGGGCCAGCGCGCTTGCACCCGGCCTGCGCCCCTGCTTTCTAGCCCGGGATGACCCCGCGCGGCACCACCCGTTCACCAGGCGCCGATCCAACCCGTTTGCCGACCGGCCTCGATCTGCGGGCGATCAGCATTATCGAGGGGCTGCGCGCCGGGCTGGCCGCCGCCCTCCCGGTCGCCGCCTCGGTCTGGCTGAACCAGCCCCTGCTCTCGCTCGCCGCCCTCGGCGCCCTGCTCACCTGCATCTGCGACCCCGGCGGCCCGCTGCGGCGCCGCCTGCCGGTGCTGCTGGCCTTCGTCGCCGGCGGTGCCGTTCTGCTCGGCGGCTTCGGCCTGCTCCGCGGCGCCGGGCTGGTCCCCACTCTGGCCGCCGCCGCGCTGCTGCTGTTCTGCAGCGGCTTCCTGCGCGTGTGGGGCGCCGCCACCCAGGCGTTGGGCAATCTGCTTGCCGTAGTGCTGCTGCTCGGCACCGATGACGCGCTCACCCTCTCCCAGGCGCTGGAAGCCGGCGCCCTGTTCGCCGCCGGCGGCGCCTGGGCGCTTCTGCTCACTCTGGCGTTCTGGCGCATTCACCCGTTCGGCCCGGCCAGGCGGGCCGTCGCCGATGTGTGGGACAGGCTCGCCGCCCTCGCCCGCATGCTCCAGCGCGTTCTGGCCGAACACACGCGGGGCGAAGCCGTCGCCGAAGCCGCCTGGGAGGCCCAGGCGCGCGCCGGCCGCGGCGCCGTGCGCGCCGCCATCGAACGCGCCCGCGCCACCCTGATGGATACGGCTGACGCGCGCGGCGCCGCCAGCGGCCCGGCCACGCAAAACCTGATGCGTCTGGAAGCCGCCGATCAGCTGTTTGGCGTGATGATCGCCTTCTCCGACCACCTCGAACACAGCCTGCTCCAACAGACTTCCTCCACCACGCCAAACGCCGCCCACGCCGTGCTCCGCCGCCTGCGCCCTTTGCTGCGGATGATGGAAGATGCCACCGAACGCGAGCAGGTGGCCCGCCTGCCACGCTTCGAACGCGCCATCACCTTCATGGAAAAGGCCGGCGCCGCCGATCCCGCTCTGGCCCCGATCGCCCGCGCCTTGGCCGAGCGCCTCCGCGTCGCCACCAAGCTGATCGACCCATCGCAATATTTGCCCGGCAGCGGCAGGCAGGGTGATGCCGGCATCACCCTGCGCCAGCGCATCACCGCCCCTGCCGCGGCCAATTTCACCTGGCGCTCCGCCACCTTGCGCCACGCCACCCGGATGGCCCTGGTCGTTACCGCGGCGCTCACCGCCACGCTGCTGCATCACGGTCCCTACACCCATTGGCTCACCATCACTTTGGTGCTGGTGATGCAGCCTTATTTCGCCACCACCTGGCAGCGCACCCTGGAACGTGTCGGCGGCACCCTGCTCGGCGGCGCGGTGGCCGCCCTGCTCTCCGCAATGCTGCATAACCGCCTGCATTTGGCCGGGCTGCTGCCGGTGCTGGGCGCCCTGGCTCTGGCCGTGCGCCAGGTGAGCTACGCCGTCTATATCGCCGTCTACACCCCGGTGGTGATCCTGCTGGTCGAACAGATACGCCCGCTGGAAGACCAGACCTCCATTGCGCTCGCCCGCGCCGGCTATACCGTGCTCGGCGGCCTGATCGCGGTCGCCGCCAACATCGTGCTCTGGCCAAGCTGGCAGCCGGAGCAGGTGAAGCAGGATCTCGCCACCGCCATCGCCGCCCACGCCGCCTATGCCCGCGCCGTGCTGAAACCCGATGGCCGCGACCCCGCACGCGAACGCAGCCGCGCCGGCCTTGCCAGCAACAACCTGGAAGCCTCGCTCCAGCGTGCGATGCACGAACCCCGCCGCGGCCAGCGCGACCGCCTGCAAAGCGTGCTCGTGGCCGACGCCGCCATGCGCCGCATCGCCGGCCGCCTGGTCGCCCTCTCCCTCAACCCGGCCGAGACAACCCCCAACGCCGCCGCGCTGGCGGACTGGACCATCACCACGCTGGAAGCCCTCACCACCGGCCGCGCGCCGCCGAAGCGCCCCGACACCGGCGCCCCGGAAGGCCTGGAACGCCTGGCCCGCCAAGTGGAACTGCTCAGCTTCACCCTCAGCCGAGACGACAGGTAACAGCCGCCCTCTATCCCAAAAGCCCCGCCAGAGCCCCCGACAAACACGTCGCAATCGTCCCCGAGACCAGCGACTTGGCGCCAAGCGCGGTAATCTCCGCCCGCCGCTCCGGCACCATCGCCCCGATCCCACCCACCATGATTCCCAGGCTGCCGAAATTGGCAAAACCGCACAGCGCGAAAATCATGATTTTTCGTGAGGCCGACGAAAGCGCGCCCGGCGGCAATCCGGCAAGGCTCAGATAGGCCACCAATTCGTTCAGCACCGTCTTCGTGCCCATCAGCGTCGCCGCGGTAGCACTCTCTGCCCATGGAATCCCGATCAGCCACATCACTGGCCGGAACCCGAAGGCGAACATCCCTTGCAAGGTCAGGGTCTGCCCAGTGCCCAGCGGTATTTTCGCCAGTGCCATGTTCACCAGCGTCACCAGCGCCACCGTCACCAGCAGCGTGGTGATGATGCCCACCAGTGGCCCAACCCCATCCGCTGTGCCCCGGCTGATGGCATCGAACGCGCTGGCCGGCGGCACGTGATCCAGCGTGACGATTTCGGCCTCCACCGGCGGCCGGAACGGCACCATCAGCGCCGCCACCGCCAGCGCCGCCGGCGTGCTGATCACCGAAGCCACCACGATCGCCCCCAGCGCATCCGGCAATACCGGGGTCAGGATGGTGGCATAGATCACCATCACCGTGCCCGCCACGCCCGCCATCCCGCAACTCATCAGCGCGAACATCTCGCCGCGCGACATGCTTGCCAGATACGGCCGTATCAGCAGCGGCGCCTCGATCATCCCCAGATAGATATGCGTCGCCGCCCCCAGCGACAGCGCCCCGCCCAACCCCAAACTCCGCCGCAGCAGCCAGGCAAAGGCGCCGGTGACCCGTTGCAGCAGCCCAAGATATAGCAGCAGCGAACTCAGCGCGCTGATCACCAGCACCAGCGGCAATATCTTGAACGCCAGAACGAAACTTGCCCCCGGATGGGTCTCGACGAAGGGCAGTGCACCGCCACCGAGATAGCCGAACACGAAGCTGGTGCCGGCATCCGTGGCGCGCTGCAACGCATCCATCAACCGGCTCAGCAACAGGATCGAGGCACGCGCCGGCGCCGAATGCAGCAGGATCAGCGCCAGCGCGATCTGCAAGCCGAACCCAGCCGCCACAGTGCGCCAAGGTATCTCACGGCGGTTCTCGCTCAGCAGCCACGCCACGCCCGCAAGAAGGCAAAATCCCAATACCGCCTGCACGCACCCTCACCTCGGTACGAAGGCGCTGATCCACCTTCGTACCGAAAGGGGCACGGAACCAAGCCGCCCTGCAAGAGCCCCGCGCGCCCTCTCACGCCATCGGGTCGTTCGGGCCGCCTATCCCGGACTTCGTTTCGCCCGGAAGCTGGCTCTTTTTTGTCGAGAGCAGGCTCCAGACAACAAAGGCCAGCACCAGCAGAAAGGTAACAAACACCAACAGATATAGCGGGTGACCACTCATTGCGCCGTTTTCCTCATCCAGGGTTTCCCGCGAAAAACCCCGCGTGTCTCAGGCGGTTTTCACGTCGCATGAAGTTGAGCGACCGTAGCGCGGATGAAATCCAGTCTGGCGCGCGCCGTCTTGGCAACGCTTTGTATCAGCCAGCCCGCCGGGCCCTTAGCCTTTGTTTGAGGCGGCATCTTTGTCGGCGTGCCGACGCACTTATGTGCCGACGATGCCTAAGGGCCCGTTCGACATTAACCGAATAGGGTTGTTGGGTCGAACGGGCCCTTAGCCTTTGTTTGAGGCGGCATCTTTGCCGGCGTGCCGACGCACTTATGTGCCGACGATGCCTGACGACTCTGCGCAGCCCGTGCTACCGGGTGTCCGGCATTGGGCATAAAGATGGAGGAACCAAGAAAATGACCATGATCACCCAGCATACGCTCGGCCTGCTCGACACCTTGCGTTTCGGCGCCCTGGCCGCCGGCCCCGACATCACCGCCGACGCGGCGAGCTACAGCCGCATCTACGCCTTTGGCGACAGCCTCTCCGATGCCGGCAACGACTACGTTGCCAGTGGCGGCCTGATTCCCACTGGCTTCATCTACTCGGATGGCCGGTTCAGCAACGGCCCGGTCTGGGTGCAGGATCTGGCCAAGGATCTCGGCCTGCCCGCGCTAGAGCCGAGCCTGAATGGCGGCACCGATTTCGCCTATGGCGGCGCCGAAACCGGCCAGGAACCCTTGCACACCGTGCTGCCGATCGACCTGCCCGCCCAGCTCGCCGCGTTTCTGGTGCAGGTGCCGCACCCAAGCGCAAACGCGCTCTACACCCTCTCGATCGGCGCCAACGACCTGCTCGATGCCATTCCCGTCTATGCCACCAACCCTACCGAGGCGCTGTCGGATATCCAAACCGCTATCGGCAACGAAGTGGCGTTCATCGGCGGCCTGGCCGCGGATGGCGCGCGCAATTTCGTCATCCTCAACGTGCCCAATCTCGGCGTCACCCCGGAAGAAGCCGGCATCAAGGCCACGGCGCAAAAACTATCCGCCCTTTACGACAAAGACCTTGCCGCCTCGCTGCACACGCTGGGCGCGCAGGACCATCTGCACATCCATCTGGTCAACACCTACGCGCTGATCGACCAGGCGGTTAAAGACCCGGGGAAATTCGGCCTCACCAATGTAACCACCCCGGTCTGGACAGGGAACTTCGAAAACCCTCTCAGCGGCACCCTGAACGCCACCGGCGCCGCGCAAAACACCTATTTGTTCTTCGACCACCTCCACCCCACCGAAACCGGCCACGCCGCCATCGCCACCCTCGCTTTGACCGACCTGAAGTAACGATAACCAGCCAACCCCCCTCTCCCTCCCCCTGTGGAGGAGGGCGGGGGTGAGGGCCTCTCAGCCTGCGTTACGTTCTTCGACGACAATCGTGTCGAGGATACCAGCCGGTTCATAGAGCCAGCGGGCGATGAACCCGGCCAGCATGGCGCCTGCGATCGGCGCCACCCAGAACAGCCAGAGCTGGCCGATCCACGGCCCGCCGGCAAACAGAGCCGGCCCGGTGCTGCGCGCCGGATTGACCGATGTATTGGTTACCGGGATCGACACCAGATGGATCAGGGTCAGCGCAAACCCGATCGGGATACCGGCAAATCCGGTCGCCGCCCCTTTGGAGGTGGTGCCGATAATGATGAACAGAAAAAAGAAGGTCAGCAGCAGCTCGATCAGGAAACAGGCGCCCAACCCGTATTTCCCCGGGCTGAGATCGCCATAGCCATTGGAGGCGAACCCGCCCGCCACCCAGCCCGCGCGGCCGCTGGCCACCACATACAGCACCGCCGAGGCCGCAATGGCGCCGGCCACCTGGGCGGCGACATAGGGCGCCACATGCTTGTTGGCACAGCGCCCGGCCGACCACAGCCCCAGCGTGACCGCCGGATTGAAATGGCCGCCCGAAATATGCCCTACCGCATAGGCCATGGTGAGAACCGTCAGTCCGAACGCAAACGCCACCCCGGTAAAGCCGATCCCCAGTGCCGGAAACGCCGCCGCGATCACCGCACTGCCGCACCCGCCGAACACCAGCCAAAATGTCCCAAAGGCCTCGGCTGTCACCCGGCGCATCATGTCGTTATGCATTGGTACCCCTCATTTAACGGGGCCCTCTATACCCGCACCCGAAACGGCACCACCACCCTCGTTACGCACAAAATCGTAACGGCCTTCCATCGCGCCTGAGCGATGCGTGCTCGTCGTGCAAGCCAACAGCCTCTTGGCATCTTCCGAGCGCGCAGCCGAAGCGCCTTCAGACCAAGGACCGACATCCCCCAACTGCCCGGCCGACGGAAACACCTCTGGCACATTCCTATCAGTAGTATTACTATTTCCACGATCTTGTAATACCGAGAGCTGGAGCCTTGGATATGACGGTCAAGAAAGCAAAGACCACGGCAGTGGCTCGGGCGCCACGCGGTGCGCTTGTTAAGGGTGCAAAGGCAAAAGGCACGGTTGCAATCCGGATTGCCGAGGGAATGGGGCTGCTTTCGGGTCCAAAATCCAAGCATTTCAATGCAAAGGTCCAACCAGCTTTATTCGAGGCCGCGGCAAGAAAAATAGGCACCTCCTCCCCGGCTGCGGTGATTAGCGCCGCTCTTGCATCTCTAGCGACCGAGGATGAACTCGGGCCTTGGCTTGCCAGGAACTGGGGTATCTTGGCAGGGTCACCTCCCGAAATACTCGAACAGATTGAGTTTTAGGCCCCGCCAGCGACCTAGATGCCCCGGCGCGATCGATCGTCCGTTCAAAAACTGGGCGCCGGTATGCCTGAGGGCCCAGTGGTGCTGGACACAAACGTCTTCATAAACGCACTGGCTGGCCGAGGGCCGGCGGCACTGCGCAGGCTGCTGGAAGCGCTGCCCCGGCTTTTCGTCGCGGCCCCTACACGAGCGGAGTTGGCCTGGGTACAGGGGCGACTCGATCCTGACCATCCCGGGACTGATCGCGTGCTTACGACGTATAAGGAGGTGCTGGAACGCATAGACCCCGCAAAGGTGCTGGTTCCGGATGATCGTGACTGGCTGGAAGCTGGTGAACTTGCCGGGCGCGCAGCCCGCGCAGTTGCGGGAGGCGGCCGCAAAATCACCACAGCGTTTGATCGGGTCGAGCTCGTGAGTGACGCGTTGACCGCAATCGTAGCAGCCCACGCCGGCTTCACCATCATCACGGAGGACAGCGATTACGAATTGCTGTCGCAATTTCTTCCTGCCCTGCGCGTCGTCTTCTATGATCGCGATGTGCCGTGAAGACAAAACGGAAGCGATGCGATAGCTTTATGTATCGCATTCTCGCGCCAGGCATCGTCTACCGGCCATCGCCAATCAAGGGCCGGCTTGCCCCACGATAGCAGCAGCCTCGGTGGCCCCGTCGCGGAGCTGCCATGCAGGGTTGTATCGTGCCACATACGCGGCGTAGAGCGCGCCGGCAGCAATCACCAGACCACCCGCGAGCAGGGCGGGACGGCCCGATTCGGGGTCCATCAGATCGGCCAGGGTCAACGCCGCCATGGCGGCCAGCACAATCATCGGCGCCAAAGGATGCCAGGGTGCGCGCGCCCGGCTATGCGCGGTGCGCCCAGTGCGGCGCCCGACCAGCACGCACACCGCCATCACGCCATAGACCGCGATGTTCAGATTGCCATTGATCATGATGAGTATCTTCATGTTCACGAAACACAGCGGCACCGCAACCAGCGCCAGCACCAGCGTGGCAATGGCAGGCGAACCGAAACGCGGGCTAAGTCTGGCAAATAGCTGGTTGAGCGGCGCCGGCCAGGCCTGGTCACGCGCCGCCGCGAACACCATCCGGCCGAATGAGAGCGCGATCGCGATCATGCAGTTGAATACGGCGCCGGCAACCGAGAGGCTCACCAGCAAGGCCAGCGTCCCGCCACCGAACGCGCGCAAAAAATCCAGGATCGGCGCCGGCGCGCGATAGAGCTGGCCGAGATCGGGTGCTGCCATCAGCACGCCCGCCAGCGGCAGAACAACGATGGCCGCCCCGATCAGCAGCGCCAGATACACCACCCGGCCGACATTGCGATCGGCATTCCTGATCTCCTCGCCAAAACACACCACGCCACCATAGCCGTTCAGCGCGTAGATACCGGATGCGCAGGCCACCGCCAGCAAGGCGAAGGGCACGCGGCCGACGCCGCCAGCGGCCAGGGCCATGCTCGGGTGCAGCAACCGGTGCAGCCCGTCGGCGCGCATATGCACAACGCCCGTCGCAAAGGTAGCGGCGAGGGCCGATAGCTCGGCCGCCACCAGCACCCCGGTGACGGTTGCGTTGAGGCGTATGCTGCATGCCGCGATCAGCACGGCGGCGAGTATCGCCGGCACCGCCATCTGCCGCTCGCCCAGGCCAGGGAACATGCCGCCGAGATAGTCGGCGATCCCCAGGCCGGAGACCGCCATCCCGATCGGCAGAGCCACCAGATAGACCGCCAGCATGGCAAACCCGGCCGGCGCACCCAGCAGCCTTCCGGCCAAGGTGTATTCGGCGCCGGCATGCGGGAAGGCCGATCCCAACTCGGCATAGAGCGCGGCGACCGCGGTACCCAGAGCGGCGGCGGCCAGCAGGCAGGCGATGGTGCCGCTGCCCGCCTGATGCAGCATGTCGTTGCCGACGATGAACACGCCAAGACCGGGCGACAGCACGGCCAGCGTCAGCAGCAGCGCCGCATATGGCCCCATCACCCGCTGCAACCCGCGCTTTTGCCGATCTTTGTTTGACACCCGCAAGAATGCAGCGATGGCCGAGCGGCCTGTCAACCCTTGCCGTCCGGTAAGGCATCGTCGGCAAACAAGTGCGTCGGCACGCCGACAAAGATGCCGCTTCAAACAAAAGCGCGAGGCGCCCGTTCGACCCCGTAACCCGATTCGGTTCATGTCGAACGGGCCCTAAGTCCGTCGCATTGGTTCTAACCCACCTATAACGGTGCTGCATCCCAGTCTCTTGTGGTGAAACCCGCGCCACGGGGTTTCGTGCCACCATCTTTGCGGGTACAGAGTGTCATACCGATCCGCCGGGAGTTTGCCTCTCTGCTGTTGCCGTCATCGCGGGTCGCCTCCCTCTAGCGCACATATCGAAACCTCAAAGGAGCATCGCGATGAGCACTCTCGATCGGGGAGAAGATGCCGGGTTCAGCTATCAATCGGGCTTCGGGAACGGTTTTGAGACGGAGGCGCTGCCCGGCGCATTGCCGGTCGGCCGCAACTCGCCGCAGCGTTGCGCCTATGGCCTCTATGCGGAACAGCTCAGCGGCTCGCCCTTCACCGCGCCGCGCGCCAGCAATGAACGGTCGTGGCTGTATCGCATCCTGCCTACCGTCGCGAACTGGGGCAATTTCGCCAAGGCGGATGTCCCGCTCTGGCGCACCGCGCCCTGCGCCGGCATAGACATGCCGCCCGCGCCCCTGCGGTGGAACAAGCTGAAGATGCCTTCGGATCATCTCTGCTTCATCGAAGGCGTGCGCACAATCACCACGGCCGGCGATGCCGGCGCGCAGGCCGGCATGGCGGCGCATGTCTACGGTGTTACCCGCTCCATGCAGGACGAATATTTTTACGACGCCGACGGCGAATTGCTGTTCGTGCCGCAGCAGGGCGGGCTGCGTTTGTGCACCGAATTCGGCATCATCGGCATCGAACCCGGCGAGATCGCGGTGATTCCGCGTGGCGTCAAACTGCGCGTCGAATTGGTTGAAGGCCCTGCCTATGGCTATCTCTGCGAGAATTATGGCGCCGCCCTCACTTTGCCTGAACGCGGCCCGATCGGTGCGAACTGCCTGGCCAATCCGCGCGATTTCCTCACCCCCGTCGCCGCCTACGAGGATCGGCAGACGCCGAGCCTGCTTTACGTCAAGCGCGGCGGCGTGCTGTGGCGGGCGGAGATCGCCCGCTCGCCGCTCGATGTCGTTGCCTGGCATGGCAATTACGCGCCTTACAAATACGATCTAAGGCGGTATTCACCGGTCGGCCCGGTATTGTTCGACCACGCCGATCCCTCGATCTTCACGGTACTGACATCACCTTCCGATACGCCAGGCACCGCGAACATCGATTTTGTGATATTCCCCGATCGCTGGCTGGTGGCGGAAAACACCTTCAGGCCGCCCTGGTACCACATGAATGTCATGAGCGAGTTCATGGGCCTGATCTACGGCCAGTACGATGCCAAGCCGCAGGGGTTTGCGCCAGGTGGCTTCTCCTTGCACAATTCGATGCTGCCGCATGGGCCGGATATGGACGCGTTCGAAGCCGCCAGCGCCGCGGATCTGCGGCCGCACAAGCTGGAGGGAACCCTGGCCTTCATGTTCGAGACCCGCTTTGCCCAAACCGTCACTGAGTATGCAGCGGGGCTCGCCGAACGTCAGCTTGACTACGGCGCCTATGGCGGCCGCCTGAAGCGCCATTTCGATCCGGCGAAAAAATAAAAGTCTTGAAGGAAGGTAGCAAAGACCTTTGGCCATAGTAAAAGGTGTAGCCATGGCAACGATCGATGACACGCACGATCCGTCGCGTCGCAGCTGGGTGGCCTCCGCCAATGGGCATCCGGATTTTCCGGTGCAGAATCTTCCGCTGGGCATTTTTTCGCCGCGCGGCGGGGGCGCACCGCGCGGCGGGGTGGCGATCGGCGAGATGATTCTCGATCTCGCTGCCGCCCGCGCTGCCGGCCTGTTTGCCGGCGACGCTGCAACGGCCGCCGCGGCCGCCGCTGGCCCGGCGCTGAATGCGCTGTTCGCGCTCGGCGCCGGCCCGCGCCAGGCCCTGCGCCACCGGCTTTCAGAGTTGCTTGGTGCTCGCAGCGAACACGCGCGCAGCCTGGAGACAATGCTGCACGCAGCCGAGCGTTGCACGCTGCATCTGCCGGCGCAGATTGGCGACTACACCGATTTCTACGCGGGCATCCATCACGCGCTGAATGTCGGGCGCCTGTTCCGCCCGGATAATCCGCTGCTGCCGAATTACAAGCATGTGCCGATCGGCTATCACGGCAGGGCCTCCTCGATTCTGCCCTCCGGCAGGCCGATCTGCCGGCCGAACGGCCAGACCAAGCCGGCGGGCGCGGCAGCGCCGCTCTTTGGCCCATCGCAAAGGCTGGATTACGAACTGGAGCTCGGCATCTGGATCGGCCCGGGTAACGCGCTTGGCGCGTCCATCCCGATCGGTGAGGCAGAGGCGCATATTGCCGGGTTCTGCCTGCTGAATGACTGGTCGGCGCGCGATATCCAGACCTGGGAGTCGCAACCGCTTGGGCCTTTCCTGGCCAAGAGCTTTGCCTCCACGCTGTCGCCCTGGGTGATCACGCCGGAAGCACTGGCGCCGTTCCGCACCCGCCAGCCGCCACGCGCGGCCGCCGATCCCGCGCCGCTACCGTATCTGTTCGACGACACTGACCAGGAGCACGGCGCTCTCGATATCGAGCTGGAGGTGCTGATACTGACCGAGCAGATGCGGCACCACGATCACGCCCCGCAGCGCCTGGCGCTCAGCAACACCAGCCACCTGTACTGGACGGCGGCACAGATGCTGGCGCATCACAGCTGCAATGGCTGCAATTTGCGCCCAGGCGATCTGTTCGGTTCGGGCACCATCTCCGCAGCCGATATGGCGGGATGCGGCAGCCTTCTCGAGGCGACCCAGGGCGGCAAGCATCCATTGCGGCTTGCTTCAGGCGAGGACAGGGGTTTTCTGGAAGATGGCGACGAGGTGGTGTTGCGCGCCCGCGCCCGCAGGGATGGATTTGCCGCCATTGGCTTCGGCGAATGCCGCGGCCGTATCCAGCCCGCTCCTGATCCCGACCCGCGTTGAGACCCGACCCTTTCTTACGCAATCACCTTCAAATTCCCATCCGCCACGCAGTTCCGGCCCGCCGCCTTGGCCATATACAAAGCGCGGTCGGCATCGCGCAGCAGCACCTCAAGGCCGGCCTCGTCCGCCCGCCCTCCCGCGCAGCCGATACTGATGGTCTGCCGTATCGCCAGGCCGGCAAAATTCACCGACATTTCGGCAATCGCCGCGCGCAGCCGCTCCGCCAGCGCCAACGCGGCCTCAGGCCCCGTCTCCGGCAGCAGCACGGCGAACTCCTCGCCGCCCAGCCGGCCCAGCAGATCGCTCGGCCTGATCGCCCCGCGCAAGGTCTGCGCCACCGCCCGCAGGGCCGCATCGCCGCCGGCATGCCCGTAGGTGTCATTCACCTGCTTGAAATGATCGATATCCAGCATCAACACACAAAGCGGCCGGCCGGCACGCCGGGCGCGCAGCATTTCGGCCTCCGCGCGTTCGACGAAACTGCGGCGATGGAGCGTGCCGGTGAGCGAATCGATATTGGCCAGGCGCCGCAAATCGCTCGCATAGCGGGCGATCCGCCGGACCATCGGGCGAAAGATCAGCATCGCCTCGGTGGTCAATGTCAGCAGAACGATGGCCAGCGTAATATGCTGGAGCCAGAGCAGACGGCCCAATTGCCTGTCGCTATCCTGCTGGTGCAATTGCACCACCTGATCGAGCTCGTTCAGCAGCGGCGAGCGCGCCTCGGCGAACAGCTTCGCCATGTCCGGGCTGATGCCGGGCGCATCCTGCTTCTGTTGCACGACATGGCGCGCCAGCGACACATAGGCGGCAACCTCGGCATTGAGCGCGGTGGCGCCGTTGAAATACAGATCCCTGATCGCCGCCTCGCTGCCATTGCCGGGCGTCTGCGCGCTGTCATCGGCCAGCTTGCGATGCGCGGCCTCAAACCGGTCGGTCGCGGCCAGCAAATCGGCTTTGGCGGTGGGCGAGCCCAGCGCATATTGCGCCGCCAGGCTGGCGATGCGCTGCGAGAGCATGCGCTGCCGCCCGCTGACATTGATGATCGCCGCCACCCCCTTCTGCTCGGCCAGCACCCGATCCAGTGTGATATGAGACACCAGCGCCAGCAGGGCGATCAGACCGAGGGCGAGACTGTAGCCAGCGGTCAGGCTGCGTTCGGAAAGCTCCTTCATCACGCTCTTTCATCAAACAGCCTTGCGGCAGCAGCACTCTACGCTGCACCGCGAAGCGCCGTCCTAGTGTAACAGCGCGAGCGCCAGGTAAAACAAATGTGATCGAAGGCGGCCGTGCTATACCAGCAGCGCCCGCTCCAGCTTTTTCAGCCCGTCTTCCAGCACCTCGTCCTCCACTGTCAGCGGCACCAGAATGCGGATCACGTTGCCGAACACCCCGCAGGAGAGCAGCACCAGCCCCTCGGCCAGCGCCTTCGCGGTCACCCGCCTGGTTGCCTCCGCATCCGGTTCGGTGCCGCCGCGACCAGCAAAAATCTCGAATCCCACCATCGCGCCCGGCCCGCGCACCGCGCCGATCGGCAGCGTATCGTTGCGCTGCGCCAATTCGCTCACCCGCGCCTTGATCCGTGCGCCGATCGCGTCCGCCCGCGCCAGCAGCTGTTCCTCCTCGATCACATCCAGCACTGCCAAAGCCGCCGCACAGGCAATCGGGTTGCCGGCATAGGTGCCGCCCAGCCCGCCCGGTTCGGCGGCCTGCATGATTGCCTCCCGCCCGATCACGCCGGAGAGCGGAAAGCCGCCAGCCAGCGATTTCGCGATCGTCACCAGATCGGGCTCCACGCCGCTATGCTCGATCCCGAACATTTTCCCGGTTCGGGCAAAGCCCGATTGCACTTCATCGGCGATCAGCAGAATGCCATGCCGGTCGCAGATTTTCCGCAACGCCACCAGCAGCTCCACCGGCGCCTCATAGAACCCGCCCTCGCCCTGCACCGGCTCGATAATGATCGCCGCCACGCGCGAGGGTTCGATATCGGCGCGGAACAGGAACTCCAGCGCCTTCAGCGACTCCGCCACCGTTACCCCGTGATGCTCGATCGGGAACGGCAGATGATAGATTTCCGCCGGGAACGGCCCGAAGCCGCGCTTATACGGGAGTGTCTTGCCGGTGAGCGCGCTGGTCATGATGGTGCGGCCATGAAACCCGCCGGCGAAGGCGATCACCCCGCTGCGCCCGGTGGCGGCCCTGGCGATCTTGATTGCGTTCTCCACCGCTTCCGCGCCGGTGGTGAAAAAGATGGTCCGCGCCGGGCCGGCGAAGGGCGCCAGCGCATTCAGCCGCTCGGCCAGTTCCACATAGGGCTCATAGGCCAGCACCTGCACGCAGGTATGGGTAAAGCGATGCATCTGCTCGCTGGCGGCGGCGATCACCTTGGGGTGGCAATGCCCGGTATTGAGCACCGCGATGCCGCCGGCGAAATCGACATAGCGGTTGCCCTCCACATCCCAGATCTCGGCATTTTTCGCATGATGCGCATAAACCTGCGTCGCATGAGTCAGCGCCCGCGGTATGGCCGCATTCCTGCGCGCCAGAAGATCCACATTTCCCATAACCGGCTCCAAGATGACGCCCGCAAATACGCCGGAACATGGGGGTGGGCCAACACCCGATTATCCAATGCGGCGATACCCGGGCGGCCCGCCCTGCCTGCCCCTTGCCGTCACCTGCCGAACACCACGTTATCCCTGTTATCCTGCATGAGGCGGGAAAGGCTGGGGATTTTTTCCAAGCCAAGGCCACGCGGCAGGCCTTCATCGTCGCTCGCGGTGACGTCCCCGTAAGCAGCGCCGGACATTTTCTCCCATTTCCCCGACGGCTTCCTGATTTCGACATGCGCAACCGTGGCTTTCAGCACCAGGCGAAGGATGGCATCGGCCGGCCGCGCGGGTTTGGACAGGCTGGGGTGGCCGGCGATCATCCTCCATCCATTGCCCAGTGCCCAGGCCGTCAGCTCCTCCTTGGTCATTCTCGTCTCCTTGTATGCAGTGCGGTAATTCCCACGGCGCCACGCCTCGGGTAAGTCAAAGGCAGGATGGGCTCCCGAGAGGATAACGAGTATGGCGGATGAAAAGATGTTGGCGCAGATGTCCGGCAAGGGCGGGTTCATCGCCGCCCTCGACCAGAGCGGCGGCTCCACCCCCGGGGCCCTGCGCCTGTATGGCATACCGGACAGCGCCTATAGCGGCGACGCCGAAATGTACCGGCTGATGCACGAGATGCGTGTGCGAATCATGACGGCCCCCGCCTTCAGCGGCGACAAGGTGATCGGCGCCATCCTGTTCGAGCGCACCATGGATGGCGAGGCGAACGGCAAATCGGTGCCGGCTTTCCTGTGGGAAGACCGTGGCGTGGTGCCGTTCCTGAAAATCGACAAGGGGCTGGAGCCGGAGGCTTCCGGCGTGAGCCTGATGAAGCCGATCCCTGGGCTGGACGCGCTGCTGGCGCGGGCGGTGACGCTGGGCGTGTTCGGCACCAAGATGCGCTCGGTGATCAACCTGGCCTCGCCGGAAGGTGTGGCCGCCGTGGTGGCGCAGCAATTCGAGATCGGCGCGCAGGTCTCCGCCCATGGCCTGGTGCCGATCATCGAGCCCGAGGTTTCGATCAAGAGCCCGGACAAGGCGGGCGCCGAAACGCTGCTTCTGGCCGAGCTGACCCGCCACCTGGATGCCCTGCCAGCCGGCAGCAAGGTGATGCTGAAACTCACCATTCCGGAAATCGCGGATTTTTATGCCCCGCTGATCAGCCATCCGGGCGTCGTTCGGGTGGTTGCCCTATCCGGTGGCTATACGCGCGAGAAAGCCAACGCGCTTCTGGCGGAAAATCACGGCATGATCGCCAGTTTTTCCCGTGCGCTGACCGAGGGGTTGCTGGTTTCAATGACCGATGCGGAATTCGATACCGCGCTGGGTGCCGCCATCGACGAGATTTTCCAGGCCTCCACGGTGAAAACCTAACGGCCCGTTCGACATCGGCCGAATCGGGTTACGGGGTCGAACGGGCCTTAAGCCTTTGTTTGAGGCGGCATCTTTGTCGGCGTGCCGACGATGCCTAACCAGGCGGGCCGCGGGCCGTGGCGCCGGCAAGAGCATAGATCCAGTCGCCGGGTTTTTCTTCGGCGGCGGGGGAATCGGGCGCGGCGGCGGGTGAGTGCGGGGTCCGGCGGAGGGGTTTTTCGGGCCGTTTCGGGTGGCTGAGCAGCGGCGGTTTGGTCTCGGCGGGGGGTGCCAGATTGGCTTCGATGCGGGCGGCATCGAGGAACGGCGTGTCGAGATAGGCCAAAGCTTCCGGCCCGCGGGCGCCGGCGAGGCTTTCGCCGATCACCGAGCGGGTCTGCTCGATGATGTCGCGCACATCGTCTGGCAGGGTGTGGCGCTCCTGCACCAGCAGATGATGGGCGGGGGTGAAGCCGCCAAGCCCGGTGCGGGTGATTGCCATATAGGCGGCGCGGCGCCTGCTATCCCGGTCTGGCGAGTCATACGGTATCTCGCCGATCGCCTGGGAGAGGGCCCGAAGATGGCGGTGCAGGATTTCGGCCAGAAGCGCGTCCAGATCGGCGAAATGCAGCCGCAAGGTGGCAGGGGACATGGTGAGCCCGGTGGCCAGGTTCCGGAATGTCAGGCTGTGGCGGCCATATCTGGCCATATGCAGGGTGGCATGGGCCACCACCCGCTCATGCCGCTCACGCTGACGGGCGGTGAACTTGGGCGGCCCCCGATCGAGGTTTTCGGAATCGGCACGCAGGATGCGGGGAAGAACCAACATGGGTACTTATGTTAGTTATGCTAACCAAACGCGGCAATAAAAAAATGCCGGGCGTGTTTTTCAGCCCGCGTTACTGGAAGGAGCCGAGGGCGCGGCCGGGGTAAGTGAGGAGATCGGGGCGGGTGCGCTGCGTGGCGGCGATCCATCCAGCGGGCAGGCTCGCCATGGTGGCGCCGAAACCGCCATAGCCCAGCGCTTCCATATGGCCGGGGCGGGCGCCCATGTTCAGCCAGGGGCGCCAGCTGACCGTGGCATCGAAGGTGGTTTGGCATTTGGTGGTCTGGGTTGCCGGGTTATCGACATCGGCCAGTTTGGCGCGCAGCACGGTATTGTCGCGATAGCGGAAGGCGGGCCGGCCATTTTGCCCGGGCACCAAGACGGCAACCTGTTCCACAAAAACGATATCGCCATCGATGCTGTCTGTGGCCGAGGCCACATGCTGGGCTTTCACCTGGGCGGTGGGCGGCTTGCTGGGGTGGAATTGCAAATCGGGTGTGATCAGGCTGCGTTCCGGCGGGCTGCTATAGATTGGGACGGCAACCATTTGCCCGGTATACGGGTTTTGCCACTGATCCAGCGCCTGGCCGGTTTCCAGGCTGGTGTAATAGGCTTGCTCGAACTCAATACTCTCGAACCCCGACGCGGTTTGTCGGTAGCGGGAGAAGACGGCGGAGACGACGCCGAAGAGCGGGGTGACCACGTCATCGACCACGCCACTATAGCGGCCGGTGACGCAGCCGATCACCAGCCTGCCATCCAGGGCGCCGCGCATCTTGATGAACCGGCGCAGCGTGGCGAGGCTGGGTTGCGCACCCGCCAAACCGGGCGCGGCGCTGGCGGCGGTGGCCAGAGCCAGGATGCGCCGGCGGCTCAGGATCATGATGCTGCCCGCTCTTTGCGCACCAAGATCGACACGCTGCGCGGAACCGGTTTGCGACTCATGACGGACGCCTTTCGTGGCATGGGTGCTGGATGCGTGCTGCCGGACGTTGGTGGGCTGCAAGCAGCCTACCCTACGACATTGCACCATCAAGCCGACCGCCTTATTGGTGCAATTCCAAAGCGCATTACACCCAGCGCTCGCTATCTAGTCTACTTTGCGGGAGAACATGTTCCACCGGCGCCGACGTAGGCTATCGTGCCTAAAGCGTGACCGCAGCCGTGCTTGTCCAAGCCAAGCTGATTACCACGGATGACTTTCGCCAGCAGGTTGGTCTTGTGGCGTGGCACCAAACCGGGTAGTGCGTGTAGCGGATAACCTTGGGAGCGGTTGCTCGAGCCAAGTTGGTGGCCGACTTTTTGGGTACCCGAAGAGAGCCGTCTCTTCCGGCGAGATTTAGCAGTGGGATATAACGCAATCTACTGTTGTCCAAGGGGGTACTCCTTATGTTATCGCAACATGGTAGCTTCCCGAACCCGAACTCACTGGACGCGCTACTTGCAAAGTTGCCCTTAGGGACACGCGAACGTGTGGAAGGGCTGGCCATTGCTTCAATGTGCGATGCGCAAGCCTTTGATCCAGGTATGTCACTCAGTTTACTGAGAGAAATCGGGGATGATCGCATGTTTTGCACTTTAATGGACATTATCACGGACGAGGGCACCAGAGAGGAGTGCAGAAAGGCATTTGGGCGGTCGATGACGATGTTCTAGCTCAGGGGTGAAGTGTGACGCCAGATTTGCAAAACATGCGCCACACCGGGCCTAGGACATCGCTGGTTGACAGGCCCCTTAGGGCAGATGATGGCTCAATTGTAGCTCCCGCCAAAGACCTATTTGTCGCATCGCAGGAAATCATTCCAAAATGTGACCATATAATCCCAAACCCAATTGTTTATTCGAATTATCATCGTTTTGGAAACGTCGAATTTTCGTCCTGGGTTGAGCGGGGAAACGTCACTAGGCTGGTTTCGCAAGAGAGTGTTATCCTAGGACGGTATGCCGCCGGTGCATGCATGGACACAGGCGCCTCATACCTACTTTTGACCCAGAAATGTCTGGTGAAAGAGCAAATTGCTCCTTGGATTGCGGACTTTCCAACCAAGTCTAGAGATATGTGGAGCAAAGCGTCTAGCGCCATCCCCGTTAATCGACCATGCTTGCTAGCGAGCAGGTATGGTGAAACAACTTGGGGACACTGGCTTTGTGAGTTGCTTCCGAAAGTTGTGGTCGCCGAAGCTACTTATCCAAAGTTGTTCACATTTGTGGTTCCAAGAGTTATCCTGAGCCGCCGCCACGGCGACGACGCGGGATCGCCAGATTTTTTCTCTAGGCGGAGTTACTCAACCTCGGTAATCGAGTCCCTTGCTGCTTATGGGATAGAGATGAGCCGAGTTCTACAAGTCGAGGAAGGGCAGCATTACAGGTTTGACAACTTGTTTGATGTTGCAGGGATTTATGGTGACGGTATTCATCCCGGTATATTGGAGTTGATGCACACAGCCTACTTGGGTAAGGCAAATATTGTCATACCAAAAAAGATTGCTCTTCTTCGACGCGCCAATGAGCGCAGGTCGGCTTTTAATAGATTAGAAGTAAGCGCGACACTAGAACAGGAAGGATACAAGAATTTCGATCTGAACCAGTTGTCTTTTGTTGAGCAAGTCGCACTGTGTTCTGGTGCAACCCATATAGCCGCAGATCTCGGCTCCAATCTTGCGGGCATAATTTTTGCGCCAAAATCGTTAAAGGTTATAACAATTTCACCGGCCGGTTGGTACGATGGCTATTTTACAAATATTATCCAGCGCCTGGACGCGTTTCAGGCAGATATCCGATGTGCCCCTACCTATTTGGGTCTCGAAAAGGACGCGACGATAGACAACTCGTCTTACGTAGTGCCGATTGATGATTTACGCGACGGTTTATCGACGATTGACGAAGTAATACCCGGCGGTAAAGGTGTTACAGCCAGTTTTATAGCGGGCAATCTGTGGCCACGACGGGTTGGCCCCCCGATTTTAGAAGTTATTTTTGGATCCAAAGGGACTGCCTCCCAGTATACCACTTTCGGTTGGTCGTCCCCGGAAGAGGATCACACTTGGTCGGTTGGAAAAACTTGTGAGCTGTATATACCGGGATTTGCCCCCCCTACCATGGATGATTTGTGGCTTGAAATAGAAGGAATCGGATTTACGGCGCCACCAATTCTTCCATTAAAATATCTGTTGATTGACATAAACGGAAAGTTTTTCACGAGGACCATTATCCAACAGTCGAACCATTTCCTTAGATTCCTAGGAAAGGCGTTTTGGAACAAGAGTAACTCTGATGGGATAAGATTTACATTCACTCATGATTCGTCGCCGAGCCCTAAGTCGATCGGCGTTTCTAACGATGCGCGGGAGCTAGGTTTTGGCTTCACAAGGCTTCGCCTAAGACTTTCTGCGCGGTAATCGGTTACCAAATACTTGATCGCTGCCGATGACGGAGTTCCCTGCCTGGGCAGATGCACACGGCTGCAGAACCTATTTTTTTTGTTGCCAATTGACAACGCTTCAATGATAATGTTGCGATACCGCATCTTATGTCGGTAGTAGCATAGTCACAGGGGTTGCGTTATGCGTCTCATCCTAGGACAAGCGCCAGCAGATTCTGAGTCGATCGTGAGTCAACTAAGGCCTAAGTCACTTTTCCAAAGACTGACGAGTTTCCATGGGTATCGGCAAGACAATAGCTCGGACGACGTCATTTTCCTGTGCGGCGCAATAATGGCACTGGGGGCACCTGTGTATGCCTCAATGTCCATTGCGTCGAATCTCACTCAGAGGTTTGGTGGCCTACCTGACGTGCTAAATGCCGAAGACACGGAGTTAGTTCAAGTAGGGCTAAGCTTGCAAGAGATGCAGGTGCTTCGCCGGATAAGAGACGCCATTAACGATGCAGTTTCTGAAGGCGTTCAGTCCCGGCGATCGATCCGATGGGATCACCAAATAGAACTACTAACGCGCTGGACCTTAGCACGCCACAAAGCAGGGACGGGCCAAGTCGTGACCTTAGGGCAATGCAAGTTCTCTATATCAAGTAACATTTTCTGTAACAACTTTATGAGTGATATAGGCAGCGCGGCCAAGAAAATCATTGCGATATGTCAAAATAACGGAGCAATGACGTTGATTATCGCACGCACTCATTCCTTAGATGATGTTCGACCCACGACAATTGACTTTGAAATACACACAGAGATGGAGAGGGCAACAGCCGAGGCAGGCATTAAGATCGTAGATTACGTAATTTTAGCAGGGCCTAAGTCTTTCAGTTTTCGTGGACATGGCTACATCCCCAATTGCGAAGCAAAATTTTTTTAGAACGGAGCCAAATGGGAATTTGGATTGAGCCACCGATCAGTTGGGCGTTATCGCCGATGGATTTCTGAGGGAGTGCCGGTCTCTCCCGGCTGTCATGGCATATGGAGCTACGACTGTGACCGTCTCCGATCTGCCGATTGTTTTCAGGAATGATGTGGGCGGGGCTACCATGTCTTTACCCCTGATATTTGGGCTTTAAGCCGTTTCTCTTCTAGCACATACGAAGAGCGAATAATACCATCTTATTTTTTTGCGAGACAAATATGATAAAAACAAGCTCTATGATATGGATAATTTTCCGTCCGAACAGTGTTGCGTATCTGCGATGCACTCCTTCAGGATTGGCCCGCCTATATGTTTCAAGAACTTGGCCTCGGAAGCCGCATGTAATATCTCTCTGTTTAGGACCGCTGTTTTTTCACCGTAGCGGAGCCAGGCGTCTCTCAGGTCTTCACATTCGGTTGCCAAGCCATGATAGGTCGTATTCATGATATCTATTGCAGACTTCTGCTGAGATAATGCTAATTGGCATTCCTCTATCGCTTTTCGAAGGTCTCTCACCTTAAGCCTTCCGAAGCTTGAACGCGCGTACAAATCGTTCGAGGCTGGGAAGAACCTTTACGATTGATGCCCTGCGCTGGAAAAAAGTTCCCCGTGACTCTGCTACCACCGTACTAGTTCTGCTTGGGAAGCATCACCATAATGTTCCCAAAAATTAACGGAGCCAGACCTCTTTGCCTTGGGAGTTTAACCACTGTCCGTTGTTGGTTAGGTTTCCACTGTGATCAACTATAGCTGGCGCATTGGATAGGGTAGTCCCACCGAGTGTGAATCTCGTGGCGATCGCCGTGTTTCCAGTCACGCCTTGACCATAAACAATCGGATAAGCGAGATTGACGAAAAAATTGTTGTTCGATTCATTAAATGCACATGGGTAAGACACCTGTTGGAAAAGTATTCCGATTTGCTGGCTACCCTGCCCGGATATCGTGCAGCCGGATAACTTTACATCTTGGCTGTCGACAATTCCGACAACCTGGACCGACTCAAGGGGGTTTAATAGGCCTAGATGAGTATCTGATATGTAAGCCGAGAGAACGCGCTGAAGTTGTAGAGCACGCCTAAGGCTACTGATTTCGCTCCCGGAAATTATTAGACCTAGTGTGCTATATTGATGAGACGTCTCATAAATGTCAAAGTTTGCACTGGGCATTGATACGCCAAAGTTTGACGATACGATAGCGGTGTCCTTTATATGTATTCCCTCGGTATAGCTTGAGAGCAAAATTCCAAGATCTGAATTCGTTCCCGTGCAATCTGTGATTCGAATGTCAACAGACCTTCCACCAATGTCGATAAAGTAGCCCCCTGTTACAGGCCCGCCAGCACCAGGCGCCTCATGTTTGAAGTTGCGAATTACGCTTTGCCAGCACCCTCGCAATTGAAGGCCGCCTACGAAGTTCGGATACCCGGCATAGAGTTGTGACGGTGCAGCTACGTTTTCGATCAGTGCGGTTTGCATGCCGTAAACTGGGAATGGGGGAAAAGTTATGCTTATCGCGCATTCGGCTTGTGCCGAGACCGCTGATATCCCCAGATTTCGAACGGAGGTCATGTAGAGTGGGCTGGGCTGCGGAAATGAGAGTCCAACACCAGTATGCGTTATAAACAAACGCGTCGACTGCTCCCCGTTTCCCTCTACAGAAACCGGCTTCCCTGCAAACACGACAGGGCTGTGCAAACCGTAGTCGCCATCGGGAACGTAGACGGTTCCGCCATTTGCTGGAAGGGCTGAAAATGCGGCCTGGAATGCGGGAGCCGAATCCGCCGCACCAGTTGGGTCTGCTCCGAACGCAAGAACGTTTTGTACGTTTGCTGGTGTCGTCTGCGCGGCGGAGGCGCGTCGATTAATTAAGAGTGCGCAACTTGCAGCCAGGCTGCCGATTCCAAAGTGGCGTCGACCGATTCGTATAACTTGTCTTTTACTTCTTTGCGGGCTATAAACTCGGTTTTGAATTGACACGGCAGCGACTCCAAGTTTGTCGCGTTACCATAGAAATGAGTTCTTTCCGATTAGTGAAGGATGGGGAGCGGGATCGTTCCAGTAGGGGGCGGGAACGTTTGACCGATTGCCCTGCGGCTGAATGAGTAAAACGCGCTTTGTCCGGTCGTAGCAAGTAGCCCGTATCGTGCTTAAGACGATGCGGGGAGCGCGCGCCGCTCCCGCAGTAGCGCGACACAGCCGCAATGTGGAAACCGCTCGGCATCTGCGCAGAAGGCCCCGCATCCCCCAAGCGCGATGTGGGCCTTCTGGCGGCTGATGTCGTAGCGCTCAGCCGATGGCCTCGTCGGCCAGTGTGGAGACCAGGCGGGCGATGGCGAGGCAGGCGGTCAGGCCGGGGGAGTCGATGCCGAGCAGGGTGATCAGGCCGGGTATGCCGTGCTGGGTGGGGCCGGCAATGTGGAAATCGGTCGACACCACGCCGCCGAACGCCATTTTTGGGCGGATTCCGGCATAGGCGGGAAAAAGGCGGTCCTTACGCAAAGATGGCCACCAGGCGTTGATGGCGGCGATGAAGTGGTCGGCGCGCTCGGGTGCCACGTCGTAGTCGATCCTGTCGATCCATTCCACATCCGGGCCGAAGCGCGCCTGGCCGGCGAGATCGAGGGTGAGGTGAATGCCCAGGCCGCCAGGCTCGGGAACCGGGTAGATCAGATGCGAGAATGGCGCAGGGCCACGCAGGGAAAAATACGAACCTTTGGCATATACCGCGCGGCAATCGGGAAAACCCGCGATGCCAGCAGCCAAAGAAGGCGCGGCGAGCCCGGCCGCGTTGATCACCAGTTTCGGGGTCAGCCGGGTGCCGTCATCGGTTTCGATCTCGATGGATGTGCCGGTGGCGCGCAAGCTGGCAACCCGGCAGCCAAACGCGATCATTGCCCCATGCGACTCCGCCTCGCCTCGCAATGCCAGCATCAGCGCATGGGAATCGATGATGCCGGTGGAGGGTGAATGGAGCGCGCCGATGCAGGCCAGATCCGGTTCCAGACGGCCGGCGCCGGCGCCATCGAGCCGCACCAGGTCAGCCACGCCATTGGCAATGCCGCGGGCAAAAATACCGTCGAGCTCGGCCATCTGGCCGGGCTGGGTGGCGACGATCAGCTTGCCGCACCGGCGGTGCGGCACAGCATGGCGCTCGCAAAAACCATAGAGCAGCGCACGGCCTTCCACGCAGAGGCGGGCTTTTGACGAACCCGGCTGATAATAGATGCCGGCATGAATCACCTCGCTGTTGCGGGAGCTGGCGCCAGTGCCGATGGCGGTTTCACGCTCCAGCACCAGCACATCGCGGCCGGCGCCAGCGAGATGCCGGGCGATCGCCAGCCCGACCACGCCGGCGCCGATCACCACGCATTCTACCCGATCCATCGCCGGCCCCTGTTTGCGCATCCCGCCCGCCCAGGCATTGTGCCGGCACGCGGCCGCCCGGTCGAGCCGGCGGCTTCACCGATGGGGAGGGTTCGGCAACGATGGCGGGCAGGAATTTTGATCAATGGCGAATCGGCGAGCGGATGGTGCATGAGATACGGCGCACCGTAACGGAGACCGATAATTTGCTGTTCTCGGTGATGACGCATAATCCGCAGCCGCTGCATATCGATGCCGAGGCCGCCCGCGCCAGCGCGTTCGGGCAGATCCTGGTGAATGGCACGTTTACGTTCGCGCTGATGGTGGGGCTTTCCGTGGCCGACACCACGCTGGGCACGCTGGTGGCCAATCTGGGATATGACAAGCTGGCAATGCCCAAACCGGTGTTTTTGGGCGATACGCTGCGCGCCGAGACGGAGGTGGTGGAGCTGAAGCCATCGCGCTCGCGGCCGGATGCCGGCATCGTTACCTTCCGCCACGAGATGTTCAACCAGCGCGGCGAGATTGTCTGCCACTGCCTGCGCACCGCCCTGGTGAAGCGGGGGGCGGCATGAAGCCGCGCTGCCTGTTGTTTGTGCCAGGCGACCGGCCGGAGCGCATGGTGAAAGCCTGCGCCTCCGGCGCGGATGCGCTGATTCTCGATCTGGAGGATTCGGTCTCCGCCGCCAACAAGGCGATGGCACGGCAGGCGGTGGCCGTTTTCCTCGGCCAGCCCGAACGGAAGGTGCTGCTGTTCGTAAGGATCAATCCGCTCGATAGCGGGATGATCGAAGCCGATCTCGCGGCCGTGCTGCCGGGGCGGCCGGATGGGCTGATGTTGCCGAAAGCCGAAGGGCGCGACAGCGTTGCCGCCCTCGATTCGCTGCTGGCCGCCCATAATGCCGAGGCGCGTATCGGGGTGCTACCGGTCGCCAGTGAAACGCCGGCCTCGGTGTTCAGCCTTGGCAGCTATAAGGGATGCAGCCCTCGGCTATGCGGCCTCACCTGGGGGGCAGAGGATTTGCCCGCCGCCATCGGCGCCACCACCAGCCGGGAGCCGGACGGCGCCTACACGCCGCCCTATCAGATGGTGCGTTCCCTGACATTGTTCGGCGCCCATGCGGCCGGCGTGCCGGCGATCGAAACGGTGTTTCCGGATTTCCGCAATGAGGCTGGTCTGGCCGCCTATGCCGCGCGCGGCCGACGCGACGGGTTTACCGGGATGATGGCCATCCATCCCGCGCAGGTGCCGATCATCAACGCCGCCTTCGCCCCCACCGAGGCGGAATTGGCGCATGCAAGGGCGGTGGTGGCGGCCTTCGCGGCGGCGCCGAATGCCGGCGCGCTGCAGCTGGAGGGGCGGATGATCGACGCGCCGCATTTGAAACAGGCGCGGCGTTTGCTGGGTCTGGCGGATTTTTGATGATTACTCCCAGGGCGCCGCACCGAGGGCGTTGAGCGGGATTTTGAGGTAGCGCTGGCCGTTCGACTCAGGCTCCGGCAGGCGGCCGCCGCGCATGTTTACCTGCAAGGCGGGCAAGATCAGCCTTGGCATCGGCAAGGTGGCATCGCGCGCCTGCCGCATGCGGATGAACGCCGCCCGATCCAGCTGGGCATGCGCATTGGCGGATTTCTGCGCGGCGACATTGCTCTCCCAGGCCGGCTGGCGGCCGCCATGGCGGTAATCATGGCCGGTGAACAGCCGGGTGGAGTCGGGCAAAGCGAGGATTCGCTGAATGCTGTCCCACAGGCGGCCGGCATCGGCGCCTGGGAAATCGGCGCGCGCGCTGCCGGTATCCGGCATGAACAGGGTGTCGTGGATGAAGGCGGCATCGCCGATGACATAGGTGACGGAGCACAGCGTATGCCCGGGTGAAAACATCACCCTGGCCTGCAGGCCGCCAATGGCGAAACCATCGCCTTCTGCGAACAGGCGGTCCCACTGCGAACCATCGGCGGGAAAATCGGCCGGAAGATTATACAGGCGCTGCCAGAGTTTCTGCACCTCGACGATCTGTGCGCCAATCGCCATCGGCGCGCCGGTGGCCTGTTTCAGGTAGGCGGCGGCGGAGAAATGATCGGCATGCGGGTGGGTATCCAGCACCCAGCCGACGCTGAGGCCCCGGGCGCGGATATGGGCCAGGATGGCATCGGCGCTGTGGGTGGCGGTGGCGCCGGATTTTTCATCGAAGTCCAGCACCGGATCGATGATGGCGCAGATCTGGGTGGCGGGGTCGGTGACGACATATTGGATGCTGGCGCTGCGCGGATGGTAGAAGCCGGCGACATCCGGACAGCGCGCATTTCCGATCCTGTCCATATCCGGCTTCCCAAACGCCGCTCGGGTCGGCGGGCAGCCGGATCATGGCACGCCAGCGTTTTAGGCTTCCATGAATTTTTGCCGATTCGCTGCTTCACGCACAGGCACCAGCGGCTGGATATGGCAGACAAATCTTGGGCCGCACCACAGCTCCGCGCATCGGCCTGGCTTTGCCTGCTGCTCCGCCGAGCCATAGGCTTGGGCGTCCGTTGCACATTCTATCTCGATGACGGACAGGACTCGTCCGAGACTATCACGGTCGTAGAGCCGATAGGTGGTTTTGGCTGGCTTGCGTTTCATGACGCGCCTGCTCCGGGACGGGGATGGGAAGAATAACTCTGAATGGCCATGGATCCGGGCGGAGCGGCAGCCTCGGAATCTACTTAGGGCCCGTTTGAAGCGGCATCTTTGTCGGCGTGCCGACGCATTTATGTGCCGACGATGCCTTATGGTTGTTTGGCCGGTTATCTTACGGGTCGTCAGCTGGGATGAAGCGCAGCACGCCGGCGACGCGGCCTTTGGCGCCGGGGCCGCTATCGGTGGGGTGATGCACGCCATCCATAACCGGCACCTCGGCAAAATCGAATGGACTGACACCTTCAAGACAGGCCACGTTGATGCCGTATTGAGTGGGATTCGAGCGCCGCTGGTGGTGGGTGTAGATACCGCATTTGGAGCAGAAATAGTGTTGTGCGGTGCCGGTGTTGAAGCTGTAGCGGCTGAGCGCGTTTTCCCCGGCCAGGAAGGTGATGTCACCGAGTTCGGCTGACACGGCAATGGCGCCGCGCATGCGGCAATAGGAACAGGTGCAGCGCCGGGCGGTTTTCAGCCCATCAGTGAGGCGCACCTGGAAACGGATGGTCTTGCAGTGGCAGGCTGCGGCAACGGGTGCGGGCAGGCCGGGATTGGTGTTTGAATCGCCCAAGGCAATGTCTCCCAAGCACTTCAGGCGGCAATCGCGGCGTGCTGTCCGGCGAGGCCAATGAAACGGTCCAGTTCGGTCTGCGTGGTCGCGAATGAAGTCACCAGCCGCACCACCGGGTTTGGTTCTCCGGCGACGTCGATCCAGCGATAGAACACCGCGCCGGCGGCTTGCAGCGCCTCGATCATTTCGTCTGGCATGGCGACGAAAATCTCGTTGGCCTGCACCGCCTGGATCAGCCTGACGCCCGGAATGGCGCGCAACCCCTTGGCCAAGGACGTGGCCATGGCGTTGGCGTGGCGCGCGTTGCGCAGCCACAGATCGTTCTCCAGATAGGCGATCAATTGCGCGGACAGGAACCGCATTTTCGACCAGAGCTGCCCTGCGCGCTTGCGGCGGCGTTCGAATCCTGCGGCCAAGGCGGGGTTGAAGAAGATCACCGCTTCGGCGGCGAGCGCGCCGTTCTTGGTGGCACCGAAGGAGAGCACGTCGATCCCGGCTTTCCAGCTCAGTTCGGCCGGCGAACAGCCGATATGGGCCAACGCATTGGCAAAGCGGGCGCCGTCCATGTGCAGATGCAGGCCACGCCGGCGGCAGGCGGCGCCGATCGCACCGATCCGCTCGGGATCATACACGGTGCCCCATTCGGTGGCCTGGGTGATGCTGACGGCTTCGGGCAGCACGTGATGAACGCCGCCATCGATCGCGCGGGCCATGGCGGATTCGATCTGCATCGGCGTGATCAGGCCGTCGGGCGAAGGCAAAGTGACCAGCTTGGCACCGCCCATATAGAATTCCGGGGCACCGCATTCATCGGTGGCGATATGGGCTTCCTCGTAGCAGAGCACCGCGCCGTAAGGCCGCACCAGGGTGGCCAGCGCCAGCGCATTTGCCGCCGTGCCGGTGCCGACCGGATAGACCGCCAGATCGGTTTCAAACACATCCTTGGCGTGCGCGGTGAGGCGGGCGGTGAGCGCGTCGGCGCCGTAGGAGCCTACACTGCCCTGGTTGGCATCGGCGATGGCCTGGAGGATTTCCGGACAGATTGTGGCGGTGTTGTCGCTGGCGAAATGCATCGATCACAGGCTTTCATTGATACCGAGAACATCGATCATCGAGAACAGGCCGGGTTCCCGTCCGGCGGTCCAGAGGGCCGCGCGCACCGCACCGCGGGCGAAGACGCGGCGATCCAGCGCGGTGTGCTTCAGCGCGATGTGCTCGCCGGCGGCGGCGAAGAGCAGGGTGTGCTCGCCCACCACCTGGCCGCCACGCAAAGCCGCAAAGCCAATGGCGCCCTCTGGGCGCGCGCCAATCTGCCCGTCGCGTCCGCTGACGGCCACCGATTCGAGCGTGACACCGCGGCCGGCGGCGACGGCACGGCCCAGGGCGAGGGCGGTGCCGGACGGCGCATCGACCTTCTGGCGGTGATGCATTTCGATGATCTCGGCATCGTAGTGATCTGCCGGAAGGGCACGGGCCAGGCGTTCAGCCAAGGCCAGGACAAGATTGACGCCGGGGGAAAAATTGGCTGCCTGCACCACGGTAACCAACTCGGCAGCCTGGCGCACCGCCGCCTGCGCGGCCTCGGACAAGCCGGTGGTGCCGAGCACCCAGGCGATTTTGGCCTCGCCCAGCGCAGCGGCGTGGATGGCGGTTGTGTCGGCGTGGGTGAAATCGATGACCGCATCGCAGGCCCGAGCCAGGGCGCCGATATCGGGGAACAGTTTGCCGGTAGTACCAGTCTGGTGATGCAGCGAGGTGCCGCCGGCGAGATCATGCCCCGCGGCCACGATTTCTTCCGCCACCAGCCGGCCCATACGTCCGCTGATCCCAGCCACACCGATTTTCATCGAAACACCACCCACGGAGCCGGTGATAGCGGCGGCCAGGATGGCTTGGCAACGCCAGCGCACGCGTATCTGCCAGCTTAGGGCCCGTTCGACATGAACCGAATCGGGTTACGGGGTCGAACGGGCCCTAAGCTTTTGTTTGAGGCGGCATCTTTGTCGGCGTGCCGACGCACTTGTTTGCCGACGATGCCTTAACCCATGCTTAGCCGAATCGTTGCTAAATGCGTATTCATGGCACGTGTCGCGGCAGCGCGGCTGCGTTTCGGAGCACAGCTCTTGGTAACCGACAGCGCCGTCGCGATGCACGATACCGAGGCTGATGATCCGGTTCTGGCGGAGATCGATTTTTCGGCAGCGGGGAACAGCGCCCTCTATCAACGCGGTGGCTGGTCGCACCAGGAGCCTGACTTCGTCTGGGCAACGGGCGGCGTAAGCACATTGCTCTGGCCGGATATCGGCCGGTGTAGCGCGGTAACCCTTGAGATGGACCTGTATCCCTGCCTGCTTCCGCCCTATCGGAGCGTGCAGCGGCTGTTCATTCGGTCAGACCAAGGGCTGTTCCTGGCGCGCGCGGATATCGACCGGCAAGGGCGTATGCGCATCGAACTGCCGGAGCATGCGGCAGCGGGCGGATTGCTGAGCCTGGTGTTCTATCACCCGGATTTCATTATCCCGTTCGAAGCCGGTGGCCATCAGGACGCGCGCGAGTTGAGCATCGCCTTCCGCCGGATAACCCTGCGCGGCCGAAAAATGGTGCCGGAACCTGTGGTGGCGCGTGCGGCGGAGCCGGACACCACGCTGAATGACACGTCCGGCGACACGGAGGTGAGCGACAGGGAGATGATCCTGCAGTTCGAAGGGCTCGGTGGCACCGCACAAGGGTGCGAGTTTGGGCTGCTGCAGCGCGAGCTCGGTGCCGAGCCGCTGGGGTTGATGCGCTGGGCGCACATCACCGCCGAATGCCTGGCGGATGCTCTGGATTCCGGGTTCGAGGGCCTTGGGACGGCCGAACAGACGATCCTCGATAGCTTCGAATGGCCCGACCATGAGGAATACAGGATCGACGACCGGCGCTACCGGATGAGCATGCATAGCTGGGTGAGGAAGGACGAAAAGCCCTATGACGACATGTTCAGGCTGATGTGCCAAAGGCTGATTTTTCTGAAACGCAAGCTGCTGGACGATCTTGCCGAGGCCAACAAGATATTCGTCTACAAACGCGGCGACCAGATGTGCACGCCGGAGCAGATCGCCCCCATTCACCGCGCCCTTCGCCGCTATGGGCGCAACACGCTGCTTTATGTGCGCACGGAAACCGACGAGCATCCGGCAGGAACGGTGGTGCAGGCGGTTGACGGGCTGCTGATCGGCTATATCAGCCAGTTCAATATCGGCCCCGATGGTCTGGTGCGGCCGATCGCGCTGGACTCATGGCTGGCGGTGTGTCGCGCGGCGTATCGCATATGGCGTGACCAGCGGACAAAATGATGGCGGCGCAGCCCGGGGGCTGCGCCGCCTATGACACCGGCCGTCGGCGCGGGGGGGATGCGCTTCAGCTTCAGTGCTAAACTCAAAATAAGTGGTCCGTGGCGCAATTGCAACTGTCAAAGACCGAATTCACGAGCCTGTGTCATTTTCTTAATGTGACACAAATCGGCAACATAGAGTCACGCAGCCGGGCCTTCAATCGCGGCCGGCCAGGAACTCTTTCATCTTGGCGAAAAAGCCCTCGTGCTCCGGGCTGCCTTTGGCATGGCCGCTGGCCTCGGCCTCAAACTCCTCCAGCAATTCACGCTGGCGGCGGGTGAGATGCTGCGGCGTTTCCACCTTGGCCTGGACCACCATGTCGCCGCGAGCCGTACTGCGGAGCACGGAAAACCCCTTTCCACGCAATCTGAATTGCGCACCGGTCTGGGTGCCGGCGGGCACTTTCACCTTCTGGCGCGTGCCATCGATGGCAGGCACCTCGATCTCGTCGCCCAATGCGGCCTGGCTCATGCGCAACGGCACTTCGCAGAATACGTGGGCACCTTCGCGGTGGAACAGCGCATGCTGGCGCACCGCGATATGGACATAGAGGTCGCCAGGCGGCGCACCCTGTCCACCGGCTTCGCCTTCTCCTTGCAAGCGTATCCGGGTGCCATCCTCCACGCCCGGCGGAATGGTGACTTGCAAGGAACGTTCACGCTGCACAGTACCGGCGCCCTGGCACACGCGGCACGGGCTGCGAATCACCCGTCCGGCGCCGCCGCAGGTGGGACAGGTGCGTTCGATCAGGAAAAAACCCTGCTGCGCGCGCACCTTGCCGGCGCCGTTGCAGGTGGTGCAGGTATCGGCGGCCCGCTGCCCATCGGAGGAACCGGTGCCTTTGCAGGATTCGCAGGTAACGCGGGTGGGCACGCGCACCGGGGTCTTGGTGCCGGAGAAAGCCGCCGGCAGGTCGATCTCGACCTGGATGTTGATGTCGTTGCCCGCGCGGGTACGGCTTCGGCCACCAGCGCCGGCGCGCCCGGTGAAATCGCCGAACATCTGATCGAAAATATCGCCAAGCCCGCCGGCGGCGGAGAAATCGAAGCCGCTCGCGGCGCCGGGACCACCTTGCTCGAAGGCAGCGTGACCGAACCGGTCATAGGCGGCGCGTTTTTGATCGTCCTTGAGAACCTCGTAGGCCTCACTGACGTTCTTGAATTGCGCTTCCGCCCCCTTGTCGCCGGGATTGCGATCGGGGTGGTATTTCATTGCCAGCTTGCGATAGGCCTTTTTCAGGTCTTCCGCAGTGACATCACGGGCGACTTCCAAAGTCGCATAATAGTCTTGTTTTGCCATCGATCTGACCTAGAGCATTATCAGCCTGACTGAAATCGTCGGGCGGGAGGTGGGTGCGGAGAGGCCGATAAAAATGCTCGCCAAAACATAGCCTAGAGCGGGTGAACGGGTGACGCGGAATTTTCCAATCCTGTTGAACCCGCTCCGGGCGGGGCTGCGCCGTTCCCTAGCACCGCCGGCTGATCTGCCGGCGGCGCGCCAGGAACGGCCCGGGCTCAGGCTGACTTCTTCTTGTTTTCGTCGAGTTCCTCGAACTCGGCATCAACAACATTCTCGGTGCCAGGCGCCGAAGGCGCACCTTCCGGCCCAGCACCGGCGGCGGCTTCAGCCTTGTAGACATGCTCGCCGATCTTCATCGCCGCCTGGCTCAGCCGCTCGGTCGCCTGCTTCAGCGCTTCCGAATCGGTGCCTTCCATCGCGGATTTGGCGGCGGCGACGGCGGCTTCCGCCTCGCCACGATCGGCGGCCGGCATCTTGTCGCCATGCTCCTTCAGGTTACGCTCCACCTGATGGACCATTGCCTCGGCGTGGTTCTTCGTCTCCACCATCTCGCGACGCTTCTTGTCGGCATCGGCATTCGCCTCCGCGTCTTTGACCATACGCTCGATATCGGCATCGGAAAGCCCGCCGCTGGCCTGGATCTTGATCTGCTGTTCCTTGCCGGTGGCCTTGTCACGCGCGCTGACCGAGACGATGCCGTTGGCATCGATATCGAACGTCACCTCGATCTGCGGCATGCCGCGCGGGGCGGGGGGAATGCCCACCAGGTCGAACTGGCCGAGCATCTTGTTGTCGGCCGCCATCTCGCGCTCACCCTGGAAGCACTTGATGGTCACCGCGCCCTGGTTGTCGTCCGCGGTGGAGAAAATCTGGCTCTTCTTGGTAGGGATAGTGGTGTTGCGGTCGATCAGGCGGGTGAACACGCCGCCCAATGTCTCGATGCCCAGCGAGAGCGGGGTCACGTCGAGCAGCAATACGTCTTTCACGTCGCCGCGGAGCACAGCGCCCTGAATGGCGGCGCCGATCGCCACGACTTCGTCGGGGTTCACATTGCGGGCGGGATCGCGGCCGAAGAACTGCTTTACCGCTTCGATCACTTTCGGCATGCGGGTCATGCCGCCGACCAGGATGACTTCGTTGATCTCGGAGGCGGTGACACCGGCATCCTTCAGCGCGGCGCGGCACGGGTCCAGCGTGCGGCTGATCAGGTCATCGACCAGGCTTTCCAGCTTCGCGCGGGTGATCTTCATCACCAGGTGTTTCGGGCCGGAGGCATCGGCGGTGATGAACGGCAGGTTGATTTCGGTCTCCTTGGCGGTGGAGAGCTCGATCTTGGCTTTTTCAGCCGCTTCCTTCAGCCGCTGAAGAGCCAGCTTGTCGGACCGCAGATCGATTCCCTGCTCGCGCCGGAATTCGCTCGCCAGGTAGTCGATCACCCGCGCATCGAAATCCTCGCCGCCGAGGAAAGTGTCGCCATTGGTGGATTTCACCTCGAACACGCCGTCGCCGATCTCGAGGACAGAGACGTCGAAGGTGCCGCCGCCGAGGTCGTAGACAGCGACCGTGCCGCCATTCTTCTTGTCGAGGCCATAGGCAAGGGCCGCCGCCGTCGGCTCGTTGATGATACGCAGCACTTCAAGCCCGGCAATGCGGCCGGCATCCTTGGTGGCCTGGCGCTGGGCATCGTTGAAATACGCGGGGACGGTGATCACCGCCTGGGTCACCTTCTCGCCGAGATAGGCCTCGGCGGTCTCTTTCATCTTGCCCAGCACGTCGGCGCTGATCTTGCCGGGTGCGTATTTCTCGCCACGGGCTTCCACCCAGGCGTCGCCGTTCTCGCCCTTGACGATCCCGTACGGAACCAGGCCGCGATCCTTGGCAACCAGCGGGTCATCGAAGCGGCGCCCGATCAGGCGCTTGACGGCATAAAATGTATTGGTCGGGTTGGTGACGGCCTGGCGCTTGGCGGCCTGCCCCACCAGCCGCTCGCCACTATCGCTAAAAGCGACCATGCTGGGCGTGGTGCGGGCGCCTTCGCTGTTCTCGATCACATGGACGTCGCCGCCCTCCATGATCGCCACGCACGAATTGGTCGTGCCCAGGTCGATACCGATAACCTTGCTCATACGCGTACAACTCCTATTCAGCGGCCGAGAGCAGCCCGAAGCACCGCCGGCGGTCCTTAACGATGAGCCGGATGTATTGAGCGTGACGGCCTTGCACAAGCCCGTTGGGTGAAGAAAGGCCCTGCTCTGCCGTGCGCGGGCAAAGAATTGAGGCGGCTGCGCCGCGACGGACGCGGAGCGCAACGAATTCGGAACAAAACGGCAACTTTTTATTTGCCCAGTACCCCCGCCCGGACATAAGTTTTGCGCTAGGTGGCCGGCCCCTCGGGCGCAATGACGCCCCGCGCCCCCGGATCCCTCTCAAAAATCAGCGAAAAGGAAATACGCATGTATTGGCGCCGCTTGATCATGGCTGCCTTCGTCTGTCTGCTCCCCAGTCTGGCTGCGGCGCAGAGCAGTTATGTGGCACCGGACGGCAAAAATCGTTATCCTGGCGTTACTATTTTCTGCCCCAACGGGACCGGGGTCACGCCGTGCAATTTCAGCGGTGGCGGCGGCACTGGCAGCACCGTTTCGGTCACCCTGGGCGGCACGAGCGTTTCAGCCAGCAACCGCTTCCCGGTGACCGACTCGGCGCTCGATGCGCTGATCAGTGGCGGGGCGCTGACGGTGGCGGGCAGTGTGAGCCTGTCCGGCAGCCCAAGTGTCACGCTCGGCGCGGGCAGCAACGCGATCGGCGCGGTCTCGGTCTCGAACCTTCCTGCCACCCAGCCGATCTCGGCCTCCGCCCTGCCATTGCCGGCCGGCGCGGCAACCATGGCCGCACAGATCGCACCGCAGGGGCCGGTTGCCCCAGGGGCGGCAACGGCGACCAGCGCGCTGGTGATCGGCTGCCTTTCCAACACAACGCTGCCGAGTTTTGCCGCCGGCCAGCAAGGCGCCGTGCCCTGCGATTCATCCGGCCGACCTTATGTGGTGACGGTGCCGAGCGCCACCAACGTGCCGGGCTATCTCCAGGCGGTCAGCAGTGGCGGCGCGACCGCCTATCGGGCGATCAACGCGGCGGCATCGACGATGGCGGCGACCGTGAAATCCGGCAGCGGGCTGGTTTACGGCTACGAGGCCTGCAATGCCGGAAGCTCAGCCGCCTATCTGCGGCTTTTTGCCCTGTCGAGCACGCCGGTGGCCGGCACCAGCGTGCCGCTGGTGGCCAAGCTGCTCTCCGCCGGCGCATGCCAGGGGTTTAGCAGCACGGTCGGGGTCACGTTCCCGAACGGCATCGGCCTGGATGTCACCTCGGGCAGCCTGGCTGATAGCGACGGCACCGCCATCGCATCGGCCAACCAGGTGACGGTGGAAGTATATTACAAATGACAGGCTTCAGGCCGTCGTATCCACAGTCGGTGCGGGGGCCTGCTGGGTTTCGGCTTTTGCGACAACCACCATCGCCGGCCTTAGCAGGCGGCCATTCAGGGTCCAGGCGCGGCTCCAGGCCTGGACGACGGTGCCAGGCGGGTGCTCGGAGGTGGCCTGTTCGGCCATTGCCTGGTGCAGATTGGCGTCGAACGGCTTGCCGACCGGGTCATCGCCAGTGATGCCGTTGCGCTCCAAAAGCGACACGAAGCTGCGCTCCACACCCTCGAATCCGTCGCGCAGCTTCACCACGATGTCCGCTTCGCCGGGCGTCGAAGCAGGCAGGCTGCTGATGCCGCGGCGCAGATTTTCCGCCGCCTCGACAACGTCCTTGGCGAATTTCTGCACCGCATACTGGCGCGTTTCATCCACGTCGCGCTTGGCGCGGGCGCGGACATTCTGATTTTCCGCCTCGGCGCGCATCCAGCGATCGCGGAAATCGTCGCGCTCGGTTTCCAGCTCGGCAATGCGCTTTGCCGCCTCGGCCATCAGGTCGTCGCCGCCCGGCGTCTCGCCGGCGGTCTCGGGTTCTTCGAATGTGTCGCTCATGCCCCGCAGTTAGGCGATCGGGCGGCGGCGGACAAGGGTGAGGCCGCGCCGAGCCTCACAGGTTTTCACGCCGTGCGCTTGCGCACCCTGGCCATCACCAGCCGGCCCTGCACGCGATATTCTACCCGCCACAGCGTTCTGATCGGGCGGCCGAGGCCAGAGGCCTGCCAGATCAGCCAGGCAATGGACGCCGCGGCGATGAGCCCGAGCAACGGGATCAGCGCCCAGACGATCCAGGCGCCGAGCGTCGGCGGCGGGGCTGCCCTGGTTGGCAGCGCCACCTTGGTGACGCCGTTTCGCAGCAGAGTCGCGGCCGAATGGGCAGGGCCGCGCACCAATTCAGGGGCGGATTTCGGGATACTCAGCACCTCCATCAGCAGTGCTGCAACAATGCCGACCACGGCGACCAGAACATAATCGAACCCTGGCTTCACCCGGCGGCGGTTTTTCGAGGGCGGGCGTTTGACCGGCCGGTAACCATCGCGAATACGCCCGACCGTGGGTACCACCAGATAAACCGGCGGCGATCCTGGCGGCGGATTTGGCCCGTCTTCCACGACGGTCTGGTGCTCACCCTCACGGAAGGTGAGAGTGGCTGCATAGGCGCGCAGCGCCTCGTCACCTTCGACCACAATGCGCGGCGGCATGCGCCGCAACGCATCCTCCAGCTCATCGCGGTTATTGGCGACCGCAGCTTTCCGATATTTTAGCCACAGCAAGAAATGCCGCACAAATTGTATGACGCCCATCGCCGCGTTCTACATTATTGCGCAAGCCGGGGCCAAGCAGGTACGTCGCCAGAAGATGTTATCCTAGCAGGCGCCCGATGACGCGGGCGGTGTAATCCACCACGGGAATGATGCGGCCGTAATTGATCCGGGTGGGGCCGATCACCCCGATGGCGCCGACGATCCGGTCGGCTTCATTGCGCGCGGGTGCCACGATCATCGACACGCCGGAGGTGCCGAACAGGGCACTCTCGGCGCCGATGAAAATGCGCACCCCGTCCGATTGCTCGGCCAGTTCCAGCAGGCGCATCATGGTCTCCTGCGTTTCCAGCCGCTCGAACAAGATCTGGATGGCGGCCAGGTTGGCGATCTGGGTGACATCGGCCAGCAGCCTTCCCTGGCCGCGCACGATCAATGATCCGCCGCGTCCGGCGGATGACCAGGTGGCGAGCCCGGCCTCGACCACGCCGGCGGCCAGAAGATCCAGCTGGCCGCGATCAGTGGCCATCTCCTCGGCGACGCGGCGGCGCAATTCGGCCAAAGTGCGCCCCGCGGCGCGGGCATTGAGGTAGTTTGCCGCCTCGGTCAGCGCCGAAGGCGGCAGGCCAGGCGGGATTTCGATCACCCGGTTTTCCACCTGGCCGTCGGCGGCGACCAGGATCACCAGAGCCCGCCCGGAGCCGAGCAAGGCGAACTCGATATGTTTGATCGCGCCGTCGGATTTCGGCGCCAGCACCATGCCCGCCGCCTGGCTGAGGCCGGACAGCATGGCCGAGGCGTCGGCCAGGGTATCGTGCAGGCTGCGGCCATGGGCGCCGAGCTGTTTGCTGATGGAAACGCGTTCGTCATCCGCCAGATCGCCGAATTGCAGCAACCCGTCGACGAACAGGCGAAGGCCGCGCTCGGTGGGTAGGCGCCCGGCCGAGGTATGGGGGGCGAACAACAGACCGGCATCGGTGAGATCGGCCATCACATTGCGAATGGTGGCCGGCGACAGGGCGATCGGCAGACGGCGCGCCAGGGTTCGGCTGCCGACCGGCTCACCGGTGCCGACATATTGCTCGACGATCTCGCGCAGCACCGCGGCGGCCCTGGGGTCCAGGCCTGGCGGCAGTGGTTTGGGCGGGTACTCCATAGGCATTGCTATAGCGGGAGATATGCGGATTCCCAAGAAATCCAGGTGACTATCTGCCCGCCTTACGCTTTCCTTCGCCCGGGAGTCCGGTCTATCAGCGCCCGACCCTTTCCGGATTATCTTTCATGCGCCACCACGGCCGGCTGCCCGACGCCCTTCGCCCGATTTCGATTGAAACCGGCTTTTCGCATCACGCGGAGGGCAGCTGCCTGATTCGCATGGGCGGCACCGAGGTTTTGTGCACTGCCAGCGTGGAGCCGAAGGTGCCGTCGTTCATGCGGGGGCAAGGCAAAGGCTGGGTGACCGCCGAATACGGCATGCTGCCACGGGCCACCCACACGCGCGGCGACCGCGAGGCGGCGCGCGGCAAGCAATCTGGCCGCACCCAGGAAATCCAGCGGCTGATCGGCCGCTCGCTCCGCGCGGTGACGGACCGGGCGGCGATGGGCGAAATGTCGGTTACCCTGGATTGCGACGTGCTGAACGCCGATGGCGGCACGCGCTGCGCCAGCATTACCGGAGCCTATGTGGCGCTGAGCCTGGCGTTCCGCAAATTGGTGGCCAACAAGGTGATCTCTACCGTGCCGTTGCTTGGCCAGGTTGCGGCGGTCTCTTGCGGGCTGGTGCACGGCGCGGCGGTACTCGATCTGGATTACCAGGAGGATAGCGGCGCGGAGGCGGATGCCAATTTCGTGCTGACGCAATCAGGGGGTATTGTGGAAATTCAGGGCACGGCGGAACAGGCTCCGTTCAGCGAAACGCAGTTTGCCGAGTTGATGCGCCTGGCCAAGCTGGGCACGACACGCCTGTTCGAGGCGCAGCTGGCGGCGCTTGGCTGATGGCACGGCGGCTTGCGGCAGGCAGCCGGCTGGTTCTGGCCAGCCACAACAAGGGCAAGCTGGCCGAAATGTCGTTGCTGATGGCGCCTTACCGGGTCGAGCTCGTCTCGGCCGGCACACTCGGCCTGGCTGAACCCGACGAAACCGCGCCGGATTTTTATGGGAATGCCCGGCTGAAGGCGGAAGCGGCGGCGAGCGCCTCGGGCTTGCCGAGCCTGGCGGATGATTCCGGCTTCTGCGTGGCCGCGCTGGATGGTGCGCCGGGCGTGCTCTCGGCCCGCTGGGCGGGCCCGGGAAAGGATTTCGCCGCGGCGATGCTGCGTGTGCAGCAGGCACGGGGTCAGCGCCCTGAGAGCCGCGCCTGGTTCGTCTGCGTGCTGTCGCTCGCCTGGCCTGATGGGCACAGCGCCAGTTTCTTCGGCCGGGTGGAGGGCGAGATCGTGTGGCCGCCGCGCGGGGAAAACGGGTTTGGCTACGACCCGATGTTTTTGCCCCTCGGCGGCCGGCTCACCTATGGGGAGATGGCGCCGGCCGAAAAACACGCGACCAGCCACCGGGCCCGCGCGATGGCGCAATTCGCGAGAGCATGCCTGGGAGCGGGCTAGGCGACGCAGGGCTTTCGGGGTATGCGACAACATTGGTAACTGACGAGGTTGCTACCGTCCCGCTCCAGGGCAGAGATGTTGTGCCTATACGGCCGCCGGACAAGCGATCGACGTGGAAATGGCGGAACGCGCTTCGCTTTTCCGCCCTACCAACATCGCGTGCGAAACGTTACCGCAGTTATGCGGATATCGGGAAGATTGAAAAGCGCCTTGTGTTTGCCTGACAAGGTGACGAGACCTGAAACTCGGGCAGATCGTCTTGCTCAATGAAGCTTCAGACTATAATCGGGCCGCAACGTGGTTAGCGCAGGCGGGTGGCGCAGGGGCCGGATAACGTTGTTGCCGGCTTGCGGGGCGAAGGCGAATGTTTTGCCCTGCTGGGAATTGATGTAAACGACTCCGTCCGAAACAATCGGCCTGCCCCATACCGCGTCGCCTAGCAAAGCTGTCCACAACACGGCGCCGGTGGCGTCGTTCAGGGCGTAGAGCGTGCCGCTGTTGGTGCCGACATACACGACTCCGTTGGCGACGCTGACATCCGTGTAAATCGTGTCACCGGTGGCATAGGACCATTTTACCGCGCCGGTCCGTGGCTGGAAAGCATAGACGGTGCCCCCGGCCGACGCGATATAGACGGCGCCGTCGGCCATCGCGGCGGCGCTCGTCCTGGCTAGTACATATGCTGGCCGCCATTGATCGAGAGCGTGGCACCGGTAACGAAATCGGCTTCGTCGGCGGTGAGGAAGGCGACGCCGCGGGCGATATCGTCGGCCCGGCCAAGGCGGCCCATGGGGATGCGTTGCACGATCTTCTGCAGCACATCCGGCGGCACCGCCCGCACCATGTCGGTATCCACATAGCCTGGGGCGATGGCATTGACGGTGATGCCGAAGCGGGCGCCTTCCTGGGCCAGCGCCTTGGTGAAGCCGTGAATGCCGGATTTCGCCGCCGCATAATTCACCTGGCCATACTGCCCGGACTGGCCGTTGACCGAGCCGACATTGACGATACGGCCGAACTTGACCGCACGCATGCCATCGAAGGTGAGTTTGCACAGGTTGAAGCAGCCACCGAGATTGGTGTCGATCACCGCATCCCACATGTCGCGCGACATTTTCGATAGCACACTATCGCGTGTAATGCCCGCATTATTGACCAATATCTCGATCGCGCCATGATCGGCATGAATGCGGGTGACGGCGGCCTCGCAGGCGGCGTAGTCGCCGGCATCGAAACAGATTGTGTGGATGCCGGTTTCCAGGCGGAACGCCTCGGCGGCCTGCTCGTTGCCGGCATAGCTGGCGATCACGTGGCGGCCCGCCGCCTTCAAGGCGATGCTGATGGCTGCCCCGATGCCGCGTGTGCCCCCTGTTACCAATGCAATACGTGCCATTTTCCTGCTCCCTTCTGACCGGCTTGTTTACGCCTGCTTCATATGACGCGGCGATCGAATTTGGAGCAAGCCACCCGCCTGACCCGGCGGTCCGACGCCGGCTGGGTGCTTCCACACCGCTACGATCGTGTGTCTGTTCCAGCAAATGTCAGCCGCAGCGCGCACTGGCATGACTACACAAAGTTTTTACTTTTTCGACACAGACTGGAGGCAGAGGCTAAGGCTTTGGTGCGTTCATTCCGAAGACCATGCTTTTGTCATTACTTGCCCGCTCCGATACAAAGCGGACTGAACCCGGCCACCCGAATCGCCATATGGATCAAGCTTCATGACCGTTCCCGTTTCAGCCCTGTTCAAACCGCCTTACGGGCTGGCTTTCTCGATTGAGGAATTGCTCCTGGTGCGAAACTGGGGAGAAAAGCGGGGCCTTGATCTGAAAATTGCGCTCGACCAGACATTGGACGGCGCGGAGTTCGAGGAAATGCTGATTCTGGCCCGGCCCGCTTGCGCCAAAAGGGTGCTCACCCTGTGGCGTACCTTCGGCAGCGTGTTCATACAGGCGCCCAACGGCCTACCGCGCGCCTTCACAAATTTACCTGAGGCGCTGGAGGCGGTGCGCCCCGTGCAGGGCAAACGGCCATCCATTTTCCGATTCTTTGGTCGGGCATCCTAGGCCAGGATCGGCGCGCTCTTCTTCGGCGCCAAGAACGGCAGGCTCGCCGCCGAAGCGATGCTCTTGTTCAACCCTGGCTGCCACGATGTGCCGGCCCGCCAGGCCGCTGCATTTCCCGACAGGCGCGGTTCAGCCAGGCTGTTCGGTTCGATTCACGCCTGTCGGCTCGCAGTGATGACGGAGTCGCCATAGGTGAAATGAGCGTGCATTGAACGGGTCCGGGTGGTATTTCGAAACCAGGGGGCGTGGAGGCCTCGGGGGCGGGGTTTCTGTCGATGGGTCTCTGGCGTGTTTAGAGCGTATGCTAGGGTAGCCCCCCCAGACAAGCGAGTCCCACCACTCGGACGTCTGCCTTCGTTGGACGGGGCACGGGGCATGTTGTCTCTTCTTGTCGCCGCGATGCACGCACTGAACTATGCAGGTATTCACCAGATCGACTTCTATGGACGGTCGGCAGTTTGGGTATTTTTTATCATCTCGGGCTGCGTACTTTCACGATCTTGGGATGGACGGTTTGGTTTGTTCCTCATCCGCCGCGTCATCCGCCTTTGGCCCGTGCACCTGGTATGCCTGGCACTTTGTTGGTGCCTCTTGCGAACACCAGTGCATCTATTTGATGTTTTTTTGTTTCCCTGGCTTATCTCATCAAGGCCCAGTGTGTTCGTTACGCATCTGGCCAATCAGCCTACATGGAGCCTGTGCATCGAGTTGGGTGCGGCGCTGTTTATGCCAGCGATTGCATTTTGCGGCCGCCACGGATTGCTCGGCTTGCTTGGAGGCGTGGTTGGCTCATTTGCCCTTGCGATCTGGGTTTACCCGCCCTGCCTTGATTTGGGATTCTTCGTTCTAGGAGCAGCCTTTTCTGGTGTGCCTAGACTGCCATGCCGTTTTCTTGAGGGAAAGTTTCCGCAATGGTTGGGTAAAATATCTTACAGCCTGTACCTTGCTCACGCCCCGATTTTTGACGCTGCTGCCGGGTGGTTCGGGCCGTTCGGGCCGCTCTGATGCGTTCCGTTGGTATTTGCGGTTTCATGGGCAGTTTGGCGATTTGTAGAGTGCCCGAGCATCGCACTCTCCAAGCTTCGATGGCTGCCGAGCCCAACTGTTATGGCGCAGAAAGGAGATTTGAGAAATCAGCGGCCGCCTTTCGGCCCTGATCACCAGTGGATTGACCAGTCCTGGTAAATCGTATGGTGCAATAGCGAAGACGCTGCACCGGGCCTCCTTGCCGGCTTGGTGAACGCCTCGGCCTAGGCCAGGTCTCCGACCCACATGAACAGCTCAGGCGGCACGCTGCTCGCCGAGAGCTTCTGGATCAATGTCCGATCATCGGTGATCAGCTTGAGCCCGCTGGCAATGGCCAGCGCCACATAGAGCGAGTCGCAGACGGTTATGCCGTGCGCCATCGACAGCGAAAGGGCATTTTGAACCAGTCCTGGCAGGGCATGAACACGGACAGGTGCGTTGAGCAAAGCCTCTGCACGCTCTGTGGCGGCGTCGGCTGTCAGAGCACCGCGCAGCACCTTTCCCCACAGCGCATTGACCGTCTCGGCCATCCAATGCGCGGGGGCATGGAGAGAATCACCCTCCAGCATTTTTGCCGCTTGCTCGGAGTACTCTTCCTGAACAACCCATTTTACCGCGACCGAGGCGTCGACGACGTAGTCCGTCACTCCTCCATGTGCCAATTGCGGTCGCGAAACCCACGGATGATCTCGGTACCGTCCGGCGTGGACCGGGGCGCCCCACGCCGAAGTCTGGCGGCGAGCGCGGCAAAGCTTTCCTTGGCCACCGGCAAGGCCTGCTCCAAAATCGCCCGGTGCTCAGCTTCCACAGACTGGCCTGATAGCCGGGCCCGTTGTTTGAGGGCCTCGATCACCCCGGCGTCGAGACCACGAACCAGAAGTTGGCCCACCCGCAAGCCCTCCTCAATGATATCATCGCAAGATAGCACTCTCTCGCTGCGTCACAAGCATCCCCTTCGGGAGTGCCAGCCTTACCGGAAGCGCGTGTAGCCCCGGCGCCGTCTCTCTGTCATACACCGCAGCCAAACTTGCCGCGCCGAGGGACACATGGTCTTCAAACCAAATTACAATTTTCAAAGGGCCGAGCGCGAACGGGCCAAGGAAGCCAAGGCCGAGGCCAAGCGCCTGGAAAAACAGGAAGCAAAGCGCCGCGCCGCCGCCGGCGAACCGCCCTTGCCGCCAACCGCCGACGAGCCGGAAACCCCAGATGCCGCCTAAACGCAAGATTCTCAGTAGCTTCGTCGCCTTCGACGTGACCTATGTGGACGGCACGCTCAGCTCCAACCGCCGCGTGCCCTATACCGAACTCGGCGGGCTCGATGGCGACGAGCCGGCCAAGACCTTCATCGAGGCGCAGGATCGCGACATCTCCGCCGCCAGCGGCCGGCCGCGCCCGGATATCAGGTCGATCAGCCGCACCCCACAACGCGCCAATGTGAAAGAATAAGGTTTTTGCGGCCGATGCGTTACATCTCGACCAGGGGACGCGCGCCTGTCCAGGATTTCCCTGGGGTGCTGCTCGCTGGCCTGGCGGAAGATGGCGGGCTCTATGTGCCAGAAGAATGGCCCTCGCTCTCCACCAGCGAGCTGCAAGCGCTGAGGGGCAAGCCTTACGCCGACCTCGCCGCCCGGGTGATCGCGCCCTTTATCGGCGAGTCGATTCCGTTCGAGACCCTGCAAACCCTCTGCCGCGCGGCCTATGCCAGCTTCCGCCATCCAGCCACCGTTCCGCTGGTGCAGCTCGACACCAATATCTGGTCGCTCGAGCTGTTCCACGGCCCGACTCTGGCCTTCAAAGACGTGGCGATGCAGTTGCTCGGCCGGCTGTTCGACCATGTGCTGAGTGCGCGTGGCCAGCGCATTACCATCGTCGGCGCTACCTCCGGCGATACCGGCTCGGCCGCCATCGAAGCCTGCCGCGACCGGGCCCAGGTGGATATCGTGATCCTGCATCCAAGAGGCCGCACCAGCGAGGTGCAGCGACGGCAGATGACCACGGTGCAGGCGGCGAATGTGAAGAACATCGCCATCGAGGGCAATTTCGACGATTGCCAGGACCTGGTGAAGGCGATGTTCGCCGATGCCGAATTCCGCGCCGAAATCCGCCTCTCGGCGGTCAACTCGATCAACTGGGCAAGGATCGCCGCCCAGATCCCCTATTATGTCGCCGCCGCCTTGGCGCTCGGCGCGCCGGAGAAGGAGGTATCCTTCGCCGTGCCGACGGGCAATTTCGGCAATGTGCTGGCGGCCTGGGGCGCGCGGCGCATGGGGGTGCCGATCGCGCGCCTCACCGTCGCCAGCAATCGCAACGACATACTGGCCCGCTTCCTGGCCGATAATGATATGTCGGTGCGTCCGGTCGAGCCGAGCCTCTCGCCCAGCATGGATATTGGCGTCAGCTCCAATTTCGAGCGCCTGCTGTTCGAGCTGCTCGGCCGTGATGCCGCGCGCAGCGCAGCCGCCATGCGGGGTTTTAAGGCCACCGGCCGAATGGACGTGCCAGATGATGTCTGGGCCGAGGCCAGGGCGCTGTTCGAGGGTTTCCGGCTGGACGATGCCGGTACCAGCGGCGAAATCCGCCGCCTGCACGCCGAATGCGGCTACCTGGCAGACCCGCATTCCGCCATCGGCCTGGCGGCCGCGCGCCACACCCAATCCGGCGCGATACCGATGATCGCCGCCGCCACCGCCCACCCGGCAAAATTCCCCGATGCGATGGAACAGGCGGTGGGCAGCCGCCCCCCCCTGCCACCGCATCTTGCCGACCTATATGAGAAGGCTGAAACTTTCTCCGTGGCACCTTGCGACCTGGGCGCCGTCCAGGCCTCCATCCGCGCCTTTGCATTGAGGAACCATCCATGACCATTGACAGCGAAGCGGGCGCCATCCGCGTCACCACGCTTCCTTCCGGCCTGAAAATCGTCACTGAGCGGATGGATCGGGTGGAGACGGTGTCGTTCGGCGCCTATGTCGCCAGCGGCACCCGCAATGAAGATGCGTCGCAGAACGGCGTCAGCCACTTCCTCGAACACATGGCTTTCAAGGGCACCGAGCGGCGCAGCGCCGCGGAGATTGCCGAGGCGGTGGAAAATGTCGGCGGCCATATCAACGCCTACACCGCCCGCGAGCAGACCGCTTATTACGTCAAACTGCTGAAGGAAGACCTCGATCTCGGCGCCGACATCATCGGCGACATCCTGACCCACTCCACCTTTCTGCCGGAAGAGCTGGAGCGGGAGCGCGGGGTGATCCTGCAGGAGATCGGCCAGGCCAATGATACGCCCGACGACATCATCTTCGATCACTTCCAGGAAGCCGCCTATCCCAGCCAGCCAATGGGCCGGCCGGTGCTGGGCACCGAAGAGATCGTCCGCAACATGACCCGTGCCGACATCTCCGGCTATATGCGCAGCCATTACGCTGCCGGCAATGTGGTGGTGGCGGCCACCGGCGCCTTGGAGCATGACCGCGTGGTCGATCTGGTGCAGAAGCATTTTGCCGATCTGCCCTCGGACATGCCGAAAACCCCCGCCCCCGGCCTTTATACCGGCGGCGAGTTCCGTGAGGAGCGCGACCTGGACCAGGTGCATATCGTGCTCGGCTTCCCAGCGGTCGGCTATTCCGACCCGGATTATTATCCCGCGATGCTGCTCTCCACCCTGCTCGGCGGCGGCATGTCCTCGCGCCTGTTCCAGGAAATCCGCGAAAAGCGCGGCCTGGTCTATTCCATCTATTCTTTTGCCGCGCCCTATGTGGAAACCGGGCTGTTCGGCATTTATGCGGGCACCGGCGAATCCGAAGCCGCCGAGCTGGTGCCGGTGACGCTGGAAGAATTGCAGCGCGTGCAGATCGACGCCGAAGCGGTGGAACTTCGCCGCGCACGGGCGCAGGTGAAGGCCAGCCTGCTGATGTCGATGGAAAGCACCGGCAGCCGCTGCGAACAGCTCTCCCGCCAGTTGCAGATTTTCGATCGCATTATCCCGACCGCCGAAACCATCGCCCATGTGGAGGCGGTAACCGTCGATGACATACGCCGCGTGGCCGGGCGCATTTTTCGGGGTGTGCCCACTTTGGCGGCCATGGGCCCTGCCCAGCGCGTGCCGGGCCTCTCCGCCATCACCAACCGGCTGGCGGCATGAGCCTCGATCTGCTGGAGACCCTGCTCGCCCGCGCCCGGGCGGCGGGTGCGGAACGCGCCGATGCCATCCTGGTCGGCCGCACCTCTCTGAGTGTGGAACGCCGCCTGGGCGCCACCGAAACGCTGGAGCGTTCGGAATCCAAGGATCTCGGCCTGCGGGTGTTTTGTGGCGCCAAGAGCGCCATCGTCTCCGCCAGCAGCGTCGATCCGGCCCGCTTCGCCGCCCTGGCCGAGCGCGCCGTGGCGATGGCCCGGGTGGTGCCGGACGACCCGTTTTCCGATTTATGCGACGAAGCGGCGGCGCCGGATGATTTCGCCCCGCTCGATCTGGTCGATCCGGTCGAGCCACCGGTGGAAACGCTGATCGCCCGCGCCGAGGCCGCCGAGGCGGCGGCTTTGGCGGTCAAAGGGGTTACCAATTCTGAGGGCGGCAGCGCCGGGTTTGGCCGATCGGAGGTCTGGCTGGCGACCTCGGCGGGATTTGCCGGGTATTATGCCCGCACCGGGCATTCGGTCTCGGCCAGCGTTCTCGCCGGCTCCGGCACCTCCATGCAGCGCGACTACGATTATCATGGCACGGTGCATCTGGCCGATCTGGACGATCCGGCCGCGATCGGCCACAGCGCCGGCGAGCGTGCCGTCTCGCGGCTGAACCCGACGCGGCCAAAGACCGGGATGATGCCGGTGGTGTATGATCCCCGAGTCTCCTCCAGCCTGGTCGGCCATTTATCGGCCGCCATCAACGGCAGCAGCGTGGCGCGCGGCACCAGTTTCCTCAAAGACCGTATGGGCCAAAAGCTGTTCCGCGACGGGATTTTCATCCGCGACGATCCCCGCCGGGTGCGCGGCGGCCGGTCTCACACATTTGACGGCGAGGGTGTGCCGACCCGCGCGCGCGCGCTGATCGAGGATGGTGTTCTGACCAGCTGGCTGCTGGATAGCCGCAGCGCCAGGCAACTCGGCCTGCGCACCACCGGCCATGCCAGCCGCGGCACTGGCGGCCCGCCAGGCCCCTCTGCCACCAACCTCTATCTGGCCGAAGGCGCTGTTTCGCCAGCCGAGCTGATGAGCGACATCGTCGAAGGCGTCTACGTTACCGAGCTGATCGGCATGGGCATCAACGGCATGACCGGCGATTACAGCCGCGGCGCCGCCGGCTTCATGATCCGCAACGGCGCCCTGGCCGAGCCGGTGGCGGAAATCACCATTGCCGGCAATCTGATCGACATGTTCGCCGCCATGATCCCCGCCAACGACCTCCGCTTCCGCCGCGGCACCGACGCCCCCACGGTGCGCGTGGATGGGCTGACGGTGGCCGGCGGCTGACCAGTAGGGTGGAGGAAATCCACCCTACTACCTCCCGTCATTGAAAATGCCTGGTTGGCCGTATAGCCGCAGGGTGGGCTTTAGCCCACCAATTCCCAGCCAGAATGCCGCAAAATAAACCACTCGCGACACGGCTGCCGACGGCGCTGCCCGAAAGCGGCCTGTAGGGTGGGGTGCTCTTCCGCACCCCACCCCTCCGGTGTCATAACGGCGGCGGTAAAATGCAATGGTAAATAAATGCCAGATTACCGGCGAAATCGCGTCGAGGGCGGAACGTATTTCTTCACCCTCGCCTTGGCCGATCGGCGCAGCGACCTGCCGGTCAAGGGAAGTCGCCGCCTTACGCGCTTCTGTTTCACGCGCTCGAGCGCTGCATCCATTCAGCATCGACGCGTGGGTTGTGCTGCCTGAGCACCTGCATGCGGTATGGACGTTGCCGG
>Ga0116229_10000663_pt1 | contig 48280 bp, 38 predicted proteins | sample S1TSphgellanicum_3_FD_87313 | JGI IMG/M metagenome (GOLD analysis project Ga0116229, IMG submission 87313) | Host-associated microbial communities from peat moss isolated from Minnesota, USA - S1T2_Fc - Sphagnum magellanicum MG | ecosystem: Host-associated > Plants > Peat moss > Unclassified... | reverse complement strand
TTTTATCTTTTTATCACAACAAAAAAAAAATATAAAAATACAAAAAAATACTGCGCGAAGGGGGGGGCACCAAAACCCCCCCCCCCCCCCCCCCCCCCCCAAAAAAAAAAGAAAAACGGAAATTGGCAGAGTACCAAGTACTGCACTAGAATTCCAGGCTACTGTTACTGCAATTAAGAGTTTGAATTGGTTTTGAATGAAAGGACAGTATTAATACCCGGGAGTTGGAGTTTTCATCCATCCATCCATCCAAACCCTCCCACCCCCCGCCCCCCTCTCCCAATTAATGAACAATTATGACACTCTAAATACCCGGGAATGGGCGGTTCTCAGTTAATTACATACCCCAGTTCCAACCATGATGTCATAATAACAACTAATAAATACTTGGACAAAATGTAATACCCGGGAGCTGGAATTTTCAGTCCCCAACCAACTGCAATAACAATAATCAAACTGCCAGTGGTGATACCCGGGAGGTCGGGGGTTGCACTACTAATAACTGGGGTATAATAATTAAGAATGGGTATTAAAATGGGTGCTCATAATGCAGCAGAGCAAGCACCGTTGCAGTGAAGCTTTGAAGAGAGAGAGAGAGAGAAGTCCAAGTCCCTCAATAATGCAAGCAAGCAACAAAGCAAGCAAACTTTCCATTTGAAATTATGTGCAAATTTGGTAAGGACTTTGAATGCAAATTGGTTTTGTTTCTTCCTCCATGGCATTCAAGAAGATGTCAATCAATGCTGCTTCTCCCTTGTTCTTTAATGTGTGCAAATTACACATTAAAGTTTCAAACCCACGCAATTTGCTCTTGAGTCACAAATGTAAATTCTTCTTCATCAATTCTCTTCTAAAACTCTTCATAATTTCTTCATAACGCTCTTTTTTCAACAATCTTTTGTAATTCTTCTAGCTGCATCAGTTCTTTCCTCTCTCGTCCACAAACTTGATGGTTCTAATTTTTTTTGAGGTAAAGGAAAGCTTCCACAAGTGGGCATTCTCAAGATAAATGGCCTAGATGAGGTTGTATTTGGCCCCATATTTTGAGAATGTTCTTCACTTCACTTGTGGGCTTTACCCATCATAAAATGTGAGGCAAATGTTATTATGAAGATCCCAAGGTGTAGGAAAGGGAGGGTTTTTTGCAACTACTTGTGGAGGGTGGCAATGAAAAAAGTGGATCATTCATAGATAACAAGCACATTGTGTACAAAGGTGAAGAAGAACAAAACAACCCTGCAATTTAAATATAAAACATTAACCCTTAAAGGATGAGAATAAACAATGGAAATCAAAGTTAGCGGTCACTGAAAAGGTGCACATTAAATGATGTTTATTAAAATGTTCATTAAATATTACTTCATGAAGAAAAGAAAAACTAGGAAATTATTACAAGTTGGGAACAATAATTACTTGGTTTGAATTTGAAATTTAATTTCTTACACGAGCTTTATTATTCCTAGTTTAACAATTTGAACTAAATGAAACTTACAAAGAAAGACTACATGATTTCCTAATTTGAATTAGGTGAAACTAACAAATAAAAAAATTATTTATATTGGGCAATAATCTTAATTTGAAGATCAAACATGACATTACTAGTTCGCAAAGTTTCAAATTTAATAGTCCTTAATGGCTGGTGAAAATATCAGCTTGTTGTTAAATGGTGGGAATGTCGATAATTTCAACCTTCTTTGCATGCATTTTTTAATCTATTAATATAATGATGTTGATTTCTATGTGTTTCATTTATGCAAGGAAAACAAAGTTGTTCACAAGCTTGATATTATTTCAGTTGTCATAATGTAATTGTGTTGGTCTATCTTCAAAGGTTGTAATTCTTTAAATAATGTTCATTGGCAAAAAAATGTCTATCCAACACCATTTGATAAAGATTTATATAACTATAGACAAATCAATCGTATGTTAAAGTTTATTGGTTTGGAACAATGGGTTGTGCCCAATTTTTAAAAACATCTCAATGGTGGATCTTCAATTATTAAAATCATGTGCCCATTCCACATCCACCCATCATGTGAAGATGGTATTATCCTCATGAGGAAAAATAATTCCAAACTCAAAGGTGCTTATAACATATTAAAGGATGTGTAAATTGGTTGCTTTGAAGTGAGCATATTAAGGTTGTTCATAAACACATTAACATTAACATTCATTAAATAGGCAAAATCTAGGTGTGTGTGTGTGTGTGTGTGTGAAAGAAAAATGAGACTTTGCACAAGTTGTTAATACGATTTTACATTCATGTAGTTTCAAAATAATATTTGCATGTCATTAGGTTAATCCATTCATAGTCATGGATGCATAGGTTGGCGTTCATTCATACCAAATTCACAAAGTAGCTTCCAAATGTAATTTTTTTATATTACAATTTAAATGGGTGTTTTTCTAGAATGTAATTATAAATCCAATGTGGTGGTTGATGTTTATAGGAACTTGATTTTGTTGTGCACTACCTTTGCCATCAAAAGAAATACTTTAATTTGCACAAGAATTTCATCTAATAATGGGTGTTGTCATTAATTCAAGGGCACCGTTTAAAATTAAAAAATAATATTATGGCCAAATGGAATATCAATCATTTAATATAAGTACTTTCTGATCCCAAGTGGTAAAATGAGTTTTCACTTGTCAAATATTATATCATTAGCGATGAAAAATTTTTTAATTGTCAAATCATAATATCGATAAACCTTTGATTGAATGTTGTGGCTAATATTTCCTAGTATGACCATTTAACTTATTCCTATGAATTTTGGGCATGAAAATGTAAGCCTAACAATCATACAAGTTTAGGTTGTCAACATTGGGCTTCATCCCAATATTAAAAATAATAGTAATAGTTTTCCCATGGACCTATGCAAGTTTATGGTCATGAAATATGTGGCAACATTGATTGTTTCCATCCACAATGAAACATTTTAATTCAATGACATGTTTATAATATTGTTAAAAATAGTTATATTCTTATGTTTAATTATTCCATTTTGCTGAAAAATGTCCATGGTTGAAAGGTGTCATGCAATGTCACCTTGTTCCCAAAATTGGGTGAATGATTTTGACATATATTCACTTCTTCAATGTGTGCCTGATATTTTGATCTTGAGATCTTTCAAATTTTCAATTAGTGATCAAAATGTTGATTCGATCTAATTGCATGTAATTATTTTTAGTTGTTTAGGTTGTTCCACTTTCCAACCATGCACACCTCACAAATTGCCTTTTTAAAAATGGTAGTTTTAACATCCTACTTATGATTTTTCTAAACAACTCATGAAAGCCTTAATGATTAAAATGCCCAATTCTTCAATGCCACAATGTTCTTAGGAACTCCTTTTCAATAAGGGTGATTATATTCCATTGTGGTTGGAAATTGTAAAGTTCATTACCATCATCCTTGTTTTCAATACTAACACCTTTATTGGATCTTTCAAGTTGATGATTGAGCATTACAAAAAGCCAAATACAATGTAATAAGATTTATTAATAATACATTCAATTGAAAGGAGATTTCTTTTGTGATGCCTAGCAAATAAAGAACTTCTAAAACTTGATTTAGGTTATCATCAAGTTCAAGAAATTACCCATTCATTTTTCTTCAATTATGTGAATGTGCCACCCAACTATTTGAGCCTTGATGGATCAAAGTCCTTCTTTCCAACTTTGTTAATACATAAGGATCATGTTCAACTTATTGGGAGGTGCACGAGTCTACATACTAATTTCGGTCTTGATTTAGATGAGTAATTAGAAGCGACAAGTCATTTTAATGTGGTCTCTTGTGTTGACTTTAATGGTACCAATAATGCAATCATCCATTGATTAATGCCACACCATATGTGTCTAGACATGTTCATATGGTTGGGCAACATATTCATCTTATTTTGAATTGGTTTTACTTCCACTTCGTTGATAGCTTGTTCATGTAATTTATTGTTTGTGTAGCCTTTCAAATGAAGACATTTTTCTGCCAAGTGCATGGACTTTCCACAATTGTGATTGTAGCATCCATGTTTTGAATTTTCCCCTTTTGTTGAAACAATGTTGTTTTCAACATTGGTGTATGTATGAAGATTACAAATTCACAAAGAATTTCAAAAAATCAAACAACGATTCAAATATGTAGTCAAGCATATTGGACTACTCAATGGCCACTCAATGACTATGTTTTAATACCATGAAGAAAATGAATTTCTCATAGATAACAAACACAATTATATAAAAAGCTGAAGAAAAACACAACAACCGAACCCATAAATAATGTGGTTGTGACAATGGGCATTGGAGATCATAATTGATGGTAATCAAAAGGCATTTCATACAATGTTTACCAAAGTGTTAAAATGTTCCTTAAAATATTCATTGAATAAGATTTCATGCAAAAAAAAAAAACTAATAAATTATATCGATTTGTAAGAAGTTTCATTAATTGATTTGAAGTTAGGAATATTTTATAGGGTTATATTTACATCTATATGTAAAGTAGGCATAATTTCCCTCCCATTCTTAAAGAATATGCATAAGACCCAACTTCTTTTCCAAGAAGGATATTCATAGATGTAACATGCCCTCAAAATAAGCTAAAAAAATGCTTTGAATGTTTTATGTCTTATGACTTGTACAAAAAGGTGACACATAAGAATGCGTAGAGATTGATAATACACATATTCCTATTTTTGTACATTACATTAGATTTTTTGTGTGCTTGTGATTCTTTGATCTTCATGAACTAATTTAATGTGTGATATGTTAATGAAGAATTTGAAGTGGGATGCAAATGATAACATTGTGTATAAATCAATTTCTTTTTACAAAAGTTCATTTTGGCATAAAATGACACTTCCCACTTTTAAGGAATAGATGTGATATTCCTTATTTACTTTAAGATATTTTCTAGGAAGGATATTCATCAAAATGATAAGATGTTCTTCAAATACATTTGGAGAAAATTTCATGCTTCTTCCAACAAAAAAAAATAAAAATCCCAAAAAATTTGCTTAAATTGTTATAATATTTTGTTTCCTTGGTTATTAATCACATGTGCTTAACTTACAAAGCCTTTTGAAAACACCAAGGTGTGTTCAAGAAAAGATCATCCAAAACAATCCAACACTAGGCATTAATGTAAACAATAATATAAATATTTAAAATATATGTGGAGGATGTCTTACCATTTTATTTTATTTTCCAATTTTGTGATGTATCAAAGGTGGTAATCATCAACTATCTACCAACCTTTATGCCAAGTAAGACCAATGTTGGGGAATTTTTTGGAATGTTGGGTAATACTTGGCAGTTTTAAATAAAAGTAACAAGAACCTAAACATGACATAACTTGTGCCCCAATGACCAAATATAAACCTTACCTTAGGATCTTCCTTTTTATAGGATTTTGGTTTAAACCTGAAACCAATGTTTCCAAGTTTTTTTTGCCTAAAACTGCCACTAATGATTATCAATTCTTCCAACAAGTTCAAGTTTTTAAGGTTTAAAGGTTTGTTGTTTTCCATCACCTTCAAAGCTTTTTGCTTTTTCCATCACTACTAAGTTTTCCATTGCCTTTAACATTTCATTGTCTTCAAACTTTCCATTATTAAGCTTTGTGAAGGTGTTTATCATCCTTAAGATTCTTGTGGGTGCTTTCATGTTCAAAATAAAATGGTTTTGGGGGGGGTTTGTTTTGTATTCCATCACCTTCAAGTTTTACAACCTTATTTTCATTACAATGGTTTGTGAAGGTGCAAGTTCAACATCATTGCAATGGTTGTTCATTTTCAAAAAAATTAATCTTTTATATTCCTTTTATTTATGTATATGGTTTTTTTTTTTGCTTTCCATTATCCCTAAATGTTGTAGTATTCATCTTCATTGCAATGGTTTGCAAATAATAGGTTGACATTGGTGATTTTTGGTTGTGTGCATTGTTGTCACAATGTTGTTGCCTAAAGCTTTGTTTCAAATATGGTTGCTATTGGGCAATTTTCAACCTCTTTTGACGTGGTGTTAATTCATGCACCAAATTTTGTGTTATGTGCCTTAGAACTTAATGGCATTATTGTTGCAACCATGTTTTTACTTTGTTAACCAATTAAATCCATTGACAACTTGTGGTTGCATTTGTTGGTAAGAATTTGGGCTTAAGACAATCATTATCATCAATTGGATTTATAAGACCACATGTGCTTAAGTAGGTATGATACCTAATCAAATAGGTGGTAAAAATCAATCTTAATAATAAAAACAATAATAACAACTTCATTACCAAATTTCTTTTGCTTTTGATTGGGAATATTCCTAACCTCTCAATTATGATCCTTAATGTTACCTTTAACCAAATGATCTCCTTTAGCACCTTTCAAAGTTCACGTTAATTTATTTGGAAACATTTCATGTTTGTGTTACTTGTCTATGTGATTTATTTGTTGGGAGATTATTTTTTAACTAACAAATTATTCAAAAAAAATTTCATGATGAATCTAACCTTTGTCTCCTTTTGTTATCCATCGTGATCTTCTCTACTTGTCCTTTTTGTCATGATGGCACTTGTGTTGATAAAAACTGAAACTATCAACTTGTATTTATACATAACTATGATTTTATATAACCTTGTTTGGTAGTTGTTTGTAAAACTCTTAAAGGAATTTTGTAAAACATAAATTGCACTTTCAGATAAACAAACTTTCCAATAATAATTCTAAGAATAATAACAACATTATTTACAATAATGTAATCTCTTATCAACAACTCCAAAGCTCACAATGGTAAACTCCAAAAAAAATTACACAATTTTACATGTGAAGCAAGGGGGCTCCCAATTGAATCAAATTGAATATTAAAATCCCCTCTATGGAAATGCCTAACCATCCTATTTACCTTCTAACATGGTTTGATTTCTATGCCTTTTCATAAATCCTTTTTGTGGAAATGCCAAGTGATCATTTATAGCTTCTATCATGATTTGGTCTATACAAACTTGGCAAAATATCTTGTAATGAGGCTACCTAGGTTGACTTGACAAAAAAAATTATGTTAGGAACCTAGCAAGCCTACCTAGGTTAACGTATTAAGTAGGGTAACTTATTTTAAATATATTTAAACATGTTATATATAGTAACTTTTTAATGTTTAATTAAGTAACTTACAAGGTAACCTATATTATGAAGTAGGTTTCTATTAAGTAGCCTACATACATAGGTTAACTTAATAGGTATGCTAACCTAAGCTAATGTGTTAAATAGTTAAAAAATCAAAGAGTTATGTGTCACCTTTTTCAACATGATTATTAATATTATAATCATAATTACAAGTTAACAATAGATTATTTAAAACCCATACACATGCATATGAATTTGTGATTTCAAAAACCTCATGGCACATAAAAATTTATGGCATGTCATGACAAATATAGGTGCCATTAATTTAAAACACAAAAACTTATGGTGTTACGAAAAATCATGGATTGCCATGAAAATTTGTGACACCTTGTTACTAAATGGCATGCCATGTCATCATCACATGGAAGACCAAATTGTTATTAATTACAAAGGACAACAATATTTTCAGTTAGCTAATAAATGAGATTAATTTCTTCAAATCAATGACATTAATCATAATGTGAAATTAATGTCACAAGTCATGATGTCTTGCAACTACTAATCAACCTTGTTGCCATGTGGCATGTCACATTAGCATCACATGACCATAACTTGTTATTATTCATTAAAAGTTGCAAAAATCAATGGAATTTTGTTATTATCTAATTTTGGATGATTAAAAATACGTTTTTAAAATTTTGATATTTGTGTAAAAACCATCAAGTTGTGATATCAACTATAGTCGCAAAACCATAATGCCATGTGGCACCACAATGTCCTTTTCAACTATGCAATCATTAAATGAACTTATAATTACAATTATAACAAAAAAAAACAATAATCATTTCATTAACCGGTTGTAAAACCCAATATGTGTTATTATGTATTGAAGTAAATGTAGCTTTAGGGCTTCTCAATCCAAAATTGTTGGCAAATCGAAATGTACAATATCCTTTATATTGAACATTAGGGTATTGGGTATTTTTGTGGTGAATGATGGTGCATTGGTGAATTTCTACAACCTCTAAATGATGGATTATGTTTTGTGTCATTCTATTCCACTAGAACATGATTTTAAAATTTTAACCTATGGGAAGAATAAGGGCCTTATGAGTTACATCAAAGAACACAATATAAATGTTTTGAAAAGCACATGTTGTTCATGAACACATACAAAACAATATAAGAAATGGGTTTTGTTTTTGTTACACAAGGTGGCAAAAACCAATAATAACACATAAGTTGCAAAAAAATGGAAAACAATATTGACTTGTAAAATCATATATTTATTTAATAGCCAACACTTTTACAACAAAACAAATCTTACACAACAAGCACTTTTGGATGACCTTGTCTTGTATGTTATGAAAGGTTACTAACCATTATTTTTTGTTGAAAATCCATGGTTGAGGCAACTCGTTTTATGAAAATGTGGGTTTGTGGAATTTCCATATTGACATTAAATGTTAACTAAGGTGTTCTTAGATATAGTCGACAAAACCAACAAAATATATGTTTTCATTTCCTTTACTTTTTACATTATTTGTACTTGTTCATTTAATCTTTAGATGTTTCAAGTTAGTTATAATACCCTCAAGCCATTATTGTTAGGTTCATGAATACTTTAGGGGAGCTCACCCAAATGATTATTGGGAGTTTTGAAGTGCACAATACAACAAATGTAACCATGATAAATCATCTAAAAAATTTGTTACATTTCTTTGATTTGCTTGACAAGATAATTACACGTGTTAAATATGAAGATTATATTTTTAATTACCTTTACTTGTGCATTGACTTTTGTGCTTTTTGGTTCTACCCTTAAAATAACATGTTTGTTTAATGTAAGGTCATGTTATTGTGCCAAAGGTAGCCTAATATGCTATTGATGATGCCAAAATTTGTGCTAAGATTTTAAAGGTCACATTAAAGGTAATTCAATTGTCATTGCAAAAAATTATTACTTGGACAAATGTTTTTTTTAAAAGGGAGGCAATAATGGAAATAATTTTATATTATTGCATGGCTACCAACCAAGATGTTGAGGACTCATGTGAAAACATGGTTTAATTGGGAAAATCATCTTGTCACAAGAAACATTTTAATATTAAAATGTTATTTCCATTTGTTGTGGATGGCAACAAGTTTTAGTTTTTTTCCTTTAGAATGCCAATATTTCAAACTTGTGATCACAAATATGTTTATATCTATTGTAAAACTTTGTGTTTGAATAAAAATTAAGGCTCTTAATTATTATGAAATGCAATTTTTTTTTTCATTTTGTGCATTTTCATGAAGGTTGATATGGTCAAGATTCAAACTCACAATTAACCATTCATTTGTGGTAACTTTCATTCAAAATTATGATAGTTCAAGTTGAGGATCATGACAAAAGTCATCAACATATTAACTCCATTTTTTGCATTTTTTCAACATAAAATGAGGACAAAGCCCACAATATGTTGGTCATCATGTTCAACCTTTATTTCAACAACATGAAAGATATACAAGATTTTTTGAAAATTGCATTTGCCTTTTAGATTGTTGCAGGGTATGACACTCATATTGTGTGTCCTTTTTTGTTAAACATGTTCCTTCATTTGAACCCTACTAAGGTAAAAATATAAGCAATGACAATTGAAGATGATGATTTTTTTGGGGGCAAATTCTATTGAATGTGATGATGCAAGTATGTTCACCTTGACAAATGAATTGCAATTATTTCAATGATTTTTTGTGTGACCAATATAAATTAAAACCCACAATGTAATTTCCTTATCTTTTATTTGGTTTGTCAAGTCCATGGCATTATCAAATGTCATATTAAAATTTTATATATGTATTGTGTTGCAAACATCATTATTAATTTGAAAAGGTTTAATTTTGAGATCGACTCATTTTCATTCTTGAAAATTTGTTCAATGATGCCAATGTGGGTGTGTGATGCACTTTTAAAGCTTAAAAACATGGTTGAGTTTTTTACTTTCAATGCAACTTTTATTAAAGAACACAAGAAAATGTTTGAGTAACAAAATGTATTAAAAAAATATTCAAGTTTTAATTTCACGTGATTTCAGTTTTTGCTTTGATTTAAAAACTCCATATGTTTTTTTCTTAGCATTTTACTCGTGCAATTATTTTGATTATGTCATTTTATTAGTGGTATGCAATGGCAAAGCTAAAAATTGAAAATCCACTTGGTGTTGTATTGTAGAGTATTTGGACGTACTTCAAATTTGCTACAATTTCTATGATATGAAGGGGGGGAAACCTACTTGTGAATGACCTTATAATCTTCAATTAGGGTTCAATTAGTGTTGGGAATTGTGGTGTCATTTGTAAATTGCATTTGTTTTGTTTTGGAGTCATTTTTTTTGGCAAATGGTTTTGTGAATCATGTGTTGAAGTTGTCCTTTATAATATTTATTGTCTTATTTATGGCTTTAAAAGGTCAATATGGTTTTGTTGTGTAGGTCATGTTTGAGTTGAGGTTAAATTTATGTGTTAATTATGCAATCACATGTTGGAACCCCCCCCCTTTTTTTTTGGTGGGCCAATCATGTGTTGATTTGTGATTGAATTTGAATATCAATTTTGAGGTAAGTTATCAATTTCATGTGATTGGATTTGTTTATAGATTGGTGTTGTTTTGGAAGTCTATCAAATATTTGTGTATTATTGAAGTTTGTTGTCATTTTTCATGTGTAATATGGAAATCATATGTTGGTTTAGCCAAAGGGATGGTTTGTTTGATGTTTTATCCAATGTCAAATGCTTAAAAGCCCAATTTTGAAAAAACCTATTGTTACATGAGTGACGGATGAATAAACAATAGGCACATAATTGTTGCAAGTTAAGCTTGATTTCATGACATTACAAAAAATCATGGGATTTAAAAGATTCACATCAACTGGGTTGTTTTTTTAATAATAAGAAAACTATTTTTTTACTAAAGGTTCATAACATGAATGACATGTGTAACATTTAGCTATTTAACTTGACTAAAGTGATCTATTCACTACAAGAAATATGGGGTTTTGTAACCACTCTACTTACAACTACATGTGGCTAAATGTTGTTTATAACTAACTTTGGTCATTTTTGCAACAATTTGTTATGGTTGTTTGTGTTTGTAATTAGGTTGCAACTAAATTATGATAATTATTTTCTTCATCCTTTCAAGAGGACAACTTTCAACTTGGTGTTCATTCATGAAGGGACATATATGTCCCATTAATGCAAATGTGACCAAAATTTGTTGCAATTTTATGAACACATCAAGGTTTATTAAAGATATCTTTTAATGGTTATGATGGCACACAAAGATGTACAAATGTATAACAAGGATATCTAGAATGGGTGTATTAAAATCATATGTAATTCATATTTAGAAGATATTAAAATATATCATTCGTACATAAAGATATACGTAAGTTTTAAGTATATTATTTTTTATTTAAAATATATACAAAACATATTAGGGCCATACTATAAATGTTTCGAAGGTTTGTTATGCCTACTAAAATTATTATTATTATTTATAGTTAATAACCCATAACAAACAAGATACTAAAATTTTAAAAATAACATAGCTAACCTAGGTTAGTTACAAGCTAAAATAATAATTTAATATCATCTATATTTTTAATATTTAAATAAATAAAATTTAAATTGTATTATTGTTGTTGTTGTTGTTGTTGTTATTAAAATGAATCGTTTATTATATTAACCCATAACAATGATAATAATACTTTTAGTAATTAATAAAATTAATTTAAATAAGTAATAATATTATATATTAATTATTATTACATATAATTATTAGTGTAATTATTACCTAAACTAAGCTAATATAAGCATATGTATTGGGAAATAATTATAAATAGGTTGTAATTAAGTTGGTCACATTTGCAATTTAAATGTTTAACCCATTATTTTTGTATTTCCATTCTTTTAATGTGAATTATATAATTAATTGCATTAAAAATATTCAAAATGTAAATGCTATTCAAGGTATGAATAAATAAAAGAGGCTCAACCCTAAAAGTGAAACCCAAAATGAAATAAAATTATCTTAAACCTATATAACTAATTTAGGCCTACCTATTTACCTCCATAGGTGTACCTTTTTTTTACCTATTTACATAAATACCACATGTCAACGTCCTATTGACCTTAAATTGAAAAATTTTAATTCAATTAATTCATAAAAACATTACATATTAAATTGGGCTTAAATGTGTCATGTGTCATCAAATAATTAGGTTACAAAAGATGGACACAATTAATATGCCACATGGAATTTTTAAAAATTGTGCCACATGTCATGATCTTAGTCCATCCAAAATGGATGATGGGAAAATTTTCAAAATAAAATAAAATAAATTTGAAATATTGAAAAATGTTGTTAGATTGACAATATATCATTTGTTATTAACATCGATTGAATTACTAACATATTAATTGAAAAATGATAATATGTATACAATTAGTTAAAGGATGAAAATGTATTTTATTGATTTTTTTTTTCCATTCAAAGACTATTTGGTTTGTGATCGTGGTCACATGTGACTTATCCAATGTGATTAGTCATAATTTAGTCATAGATGTTACATGTGATTAAAATCTAATTGCAAGGATTAATCACAAAACCTCATTTTTCTTCTAGTGATTTGAATACGTGCTAAATGAGACATCCAATCAAAATGGACCAAAAAATGACATCCTTGGTAAAAGTTTCCAAGAGTTTAATAAACAATGACATTATATTACTAATACTAGCTAGGTACCCTAACTATGTTTTATAATTTGGTAGTGAAAAATGAAATGTTATTATTTATATTAATTAAACCTTAACTATATCCTATAACTTGGGCATAAAAAAGTACATGCCATTAATTATACTAGTTAAGTGCCCTACTTATGTCTTATAATTGGAATTGCAATATTTACAACATTCATCTACCTATGTGGTTAATTTAACTTTAATTAGTTGTCCATTAATTATACCATCTGATAGGGCAACTTGTAGTTTAAGAAGCAAATGATTTGCTTGTTCATTTGGAATGGTTTTGTTTTCTATTGTAATATCAATGTAATTCAATATTCTTAATGTGAATAAGTTTTGTACAAATCTTGTGAATAAAACAATTAGTAAGCATATTTATTGATAATAAGACAAAATTGTAATAATTGTTAGGTCTATTTTATTTTTAGGTGTTCATCTAATTTCACTCAGTTATCAAAATAACATTCTAAAAATTGGAGATTTTGATCCTTAAAAAAGTTTTTAAAAAACCAATATCCCCATGCGTTGGGTGAACATAATTTTCCAAACCCAAATAAAATAAGTTCATAAAATATTTTTCATGATATATGTTTAATTTTCTTGTTTGTATATGAAGTCTACACCTATATATACAATTGTGTTAAATTATATGTTGTGACCTAATGTGCTACCTTTTTACCTTAAGTTTACCTACCTACCTTACCCACATATTTATTTAATTAACAACCTACCTATATACCTATCAAATACCCTACCATACCTATTTATTTATTTATTTTTGTGTAATCACATAATGAATAGAGTTTGAAATGGAAGAATCATAATTTAAAATGTTTGAATTTGTCAAAGATTTATATTTTTCAAATAAATTTCTTTAAAATCATTTGAATATTTATAAAATATAATGACTTCATTGAATAAATATGTGAATAAACTACAAGATTATGCTTTTATTTGCTTCATTTGAAAAAAAATTCTAATTAAAAAAGTCTATCAACTTTTGGTTTTCTTAATGATTTCATAGTTAACAAGATTAAAAAAAAACATTGCACATGTTTTATTAATAAAAGGTTTAGTTTGGTGACAAAAGCATTAGGATGCTTCCATGAAGTCTTTTGGTTCAAACTTGGGCAAATCATGCATATGAATTTCATATCCTTGATGATGTATATGGTGTAATTGTACAACCTAAACCTATGGTTGTAGATACGATATAGCTAGGTTTTTACCTACCTAGTTTTTTTACCATACAATAGAATGTTGACATGTGGAAAATGTATTCAAATATTGCCATGTGTTGAAAAAATGGCTAGTCAAAAGTGATTGCCAAATGGATTAATTGTATTTGATTATTAGTCAATGGGAATTTGACATATTGATTGGTGAAAAAAACCATCGGTCAAAAAAACCACCAATTGAAAATGTAATGTTAAAAGTGACTTCTCCAAAATGATTAGATGGTTGTTTTGATGGTTGTCATTTTTTGGTATTTTTTAATTAGTTTTTTCTAGTCAATTGAATCTTGAACTCTTGTAATGTGGTTTCAAAGTTGAATCATATGCAATTTTTTTGCATGTTCTTGCCAAATAATTTTTGCAATGACCAATTTAATTCCAAATCCTTAAACCCTAATTTCTCCACGAATGAGCCCCATGTCAAAAAACTTAAAATTTAATTCCCAAAAAAATGCCATGTTGGAAAAAAAAACATTACTTGGAGGTTTAATTTATTTAAAAATAAACTAAAACCTTACATGGAAATTTTTTCAAAATTTTAAATATAAGTTAATTGACCTCAAAGGTTCCTTGAAAAACATAAAATTGCCCATCACTAATAAATACATCAAATAAGATGGGTTTGAAAATTTAGGTGTCATGTTTGGTTCCCATTTCACATTGGGCCTTCCTTTTTACAATAACTTCATAACTGTTACCCCACACATTTAGCATCAACATTTTTATGAAATATGTCCCATGTAAATTGACACCCCACCAACGCACCAATCGAGGACATGAGGCCATTATAGTCATTGTTGGATGAATTGCAATCACAACCCCATGAAACCCCAACCTGGTCAATTCATAAACCTTTTCCTTCCTAGCTATTTCCCTCCGTACCTTTCATTCTTTGTTTATTTTTGGCTATTGTAATCACCTTTTTTTTCTTTCATTGTTTCCATCATTATAGAGCTTTAAGCTTAAGGAGGAGCCTTGTTGAAATTGATAGAAGGAAACATGAAAGAAGAGCATGGGAGCTCCAAGCTAGTGAGTGAACAGTTGAAGAAATTTGAAAAATAACAACTCATTTTGTGATTGGATTTTAGTTGTAATAAACATCTTCAATTACAAATTGTTTTAGTTGCCAAAGACAAGTGTCATTGGGCAACTTGCAAAAAGACAACATGTCACATGGGAGCTATAAATCTTTGTGATTATAGTCCATTTTGTCATCCATTATGTCATCCATTATGATGGATGAACATAAATATGACATGGATCCCATGTAACTTACATGAAAATTCTTGACTTTATTATTACAATTGTGACTACATTTGCAACTATTTTACCCAAATGATGCCAAATGTCATCGCCTACCTTATCCTATTTACTTACTTACCTACCTAGGTAAAATAATAAGTAGGAAGGTAATAGGTGCCTACCTTAGTTTATTTCAACCTCCCTTCCTTATTTACCTACCCTACCATGCTCAAGTTAGCCTACTTAACCTAACTTAGCCTAAAGCTAGCCCCTAGCTTGCAAGTAAAAAAACTTGAACCCCCCATCTCTATGAGGACAAACTAATTTTCAACCATTGCATCACACCATTATAATGTGATAATTTTGGTCAATTTATTTAGTTCTTAACCTATTACATGAACACTTAGGTTACGTAAGTAGTTAGGAAGTTACATGATATGTAAGTAGCTTGCAAGTAAGTAAGTAGATGGCCTACCAAGTTTTATTTACCTACACATGTAAATGGCATACTTACCAACCTATCTACCTAAGTTAATGACCTGTAAAACCATGGCATACCCACCTATTAATCATTTACAACCTACCTACATACCTATTTAAGTAAATGACCCACCTACTTGCCTACCCACCTACCTAGGTAGATGGCCAATCTACATACTTACATACTTAGGTAGATGGCCTATTTAATATAACTAGATGATCTATCTACCTATTTAGGTAAAAACTAGATAGGTAGGTAAAAGGTGCTTGCTTTAACCAATCTTATTAAGTTTATTTAGTCTTGCATATCTTTTTAATCTAGCCTAGCTTCATGGCCCATGTAGCCTACTAAGCCTACCTAAATTAGGTAGGTTATTAAACCTACCTAGTTTAACCAATCTAACCTATTTTATTTAGTTTAACCTCGTCGGTCTACCTAGCCTATCCTACCTATTAGGTAATAAAAGCTTTTTTTAACTTGCCTATTAACCAATAAATTAACATGTACATTTTGAATTGCAATATCAAAGATGCTATGTGTGATATGGTCATTTATGTATAGTTACAAATACAAATGTAACAACAACTTCATTGTCAACCATCAATATTGAACAAAATATGTTCATTTTTATCAATATTTTCATTTAAACTTGTGAAAGTCACACATTTTGTAGCATGTATGATTAAAATTTGGATTCGTCAAAATGTAATTGCATATGTGATTACAAGTACTTATAACTATGGTGAGACATGGGACTGCTACAAATGTAGTCACAAATTAATTTGATTTGGATAATAATCACATGGTACTCACAAACATATGAATAAAATGGACAAGAATTCTTTTAGTGGAGGGAAGTCAAACTTTTACCTTGTTTCTTCCTCTTCGTTCTTCTTTTCCTTTCGTTTTTTTCTCTGTTCTTTTTTTTGTTTAATTCCCCTCTCTTTCCTTTCCTTCTGTCTCTTTCTACTCTTTTGGTTCATTTTGTTGTTGTTGTTGCACTACTTGTGTTTTGTTTATTTTTCATTTTTGTGTGTGTTTTTGTTGTTGCCATGTTGGTTGATGAGCTCCATGGTGAAGTTCCATGGCATACATATAAGCTCCATAGCCAAACTTGCAATGCCCACACGTAATCACAAAATATGCATTGGTTATTTGAACCAATCTTGCAGTACTTGCATCCATTTTCATTTTTGCATTTAGATGACATATTGAGTTCAATGAAAAAAGAAAAAAAAAGAAAAAAAAGAGAACAATTTAAAAAAAGAAATGAAAAAAACCTTACAAAACAACAATAATAAATCCCAAGAATATGACTTGACAATGAAGGTATTATGCTACTTGATGCTTTCATTGCTAATTTAAGTTCTTAATATTACACTTGGGAAGTATACTCACTTAAACCATTTGCTTTTTATGATCAAAGTTTCTAACAATATAAAAGTATTGCATTTTGTTACACACTTTTGTTTAAATTTGTACTTAGATGACGATCGATAATTTTGTAATGTATCCCAAATGTAAATATTATAATATAACTTTGTGCAATACTTACATTCAAATTCCACTTTATAATTATTATCAAAGAGTTAAAGATTTATTTGAATGAAGGATGTCAAGGTTTTTGTAATATTCGCATGTATACATGATGATAACATCCATTTTTTTTTTTCACATTGGTAAGTATAGTAAGTCTAAGGGGCAATAGATAAGTAGTAGGTGGGTAGAACTAAGGAAGGCCACATTAGAGGGTAGAAAGCTTAGGTAGGTTGTTTCAAGAAGCTAGTAGTCAATAGGTACCTAGTAGGTTGGTATTTGGTATTTAGTAGGTATTTGGTATTTGGTGTTTTTTATTTTACATATCGTAGTACCTTGGCCATTTCAACACATGCCTGTTGAATAATTAATTAATTTTGAAAAATTCATTTCAACAAATGGAATATTCTTGATTTTCCTTCACAATATTTTTTGATTTGGAAGAAATAATTTAAAAAAATTTCAACATTTCTGAAAGTAACATGATAATTATTAGTTGCCATTGATGATGGCAACTAATTATGGTACACAAAGTCTCAAACAAAATAAATAAATAAAAACAAAGGGACTAAGTAACTCCTTTCAGGGAGGGAATATTCGAAGTTCATTCATCCATGTAGGTAGGTAGGTAGGTAGGTAGGTACGAGGTACCTACCTACCTAGTACCCAAGTGGGACATCCTAGAAGTTTTGGATGTTTTTTGAGAAAGTTCATCCAGATTCATTGGTTCGGTTCGGATCGCCGTTAAGCTTTCACGGCTGGTTCTTTCGTTCTTTCCCGTTGCGATTTCTACGAAGCGCGCCCACTCGCCCGTTGTCTCCTTTGTTTCGGTTTGCGGGTGGGGCGCGGGAGAGAGACGCGGATACTGCTCCTCTCTTCCTTGGATCCCGTGCGAGAGACAGAGAGATCGAGAGATAAAGAGAGAGCATATTTTTTCTTCATAGCTAGACATTCTCTCTCTCTTTTTTTTTCCTTTTTTTTTTCCGGTCGTTTGGTTTGGTTTGGTTTGGTTTTGCAGTGTTGTCGAGATGGGGTTGATGTCGAGGAAGGTGCTGCCGGTGTGTGGCAACATGTGCGTTTGCTGTCCTGCGTTGCGAGCCAGATCGCGGCAACCAGTGAAGCGTTACAACATGCTGTTGGCGGAGATCTATCCAAAGAATCAGGTGTGAAGAAGAGCTGATCCAACAAACCATTCATGCAGAAAATAGGCTTGCAAAACGTTTGCAAACTCTCTCTGAACATATACCTCTCCCTATTTTTAACATTCTCTGCTGCTTGTGGCCCTGATCGCAAATTTTTTATTGCTTGCATTGTGGCAATCAAGCCGCCGTTTTGGAATCATCAATCGGAACTTCGGATCGAACTTCTTCTGTGTATTGTTGACACTTGAATTCCATGATGAACGTCGTGGATTCCCCCGATTCTGCCCTATTTTTTGAATTGTAAAAATTCTTGTGCTTATGCAACGGTTTCAGGGTTTTATGAGATTCAATTTGATTTGGAGACTTCCTTTGATTCGATTGCGACTTGAAGATCGGATTTGATGAGGAGTGATGGGGCATGGAGTTTTGTGTATGTGTTGCTTGCTATTGGACATGTTAGGGAATGGAATTTGGTCTAGTTAGGGTTTTTCTTGGAAGGCATTCATGCTATTGGAAATGTCAGAAAGTTCAGTCCAGTCCAGTCCAGTCCATGTCCATGAATGAGCAGACTCTTTTTTTCTTTTCTAATGTTTAGGTCATTGGAAGCTTGTAGTAGGCTTTGCTTGCATTTTGGCAATCAGGCAGCATTTTGGAATCAATCAGAACTTAGGATCAAACTTTTTCTGTGTGTGGAATTTTAGGTGTATAATGAAATGTCATGGATTCCCCCAGTTCTGTCCTATTTTTTAATTGTAAAATTCTTGCAGCAGCTTCAGGGTTTTATGAGATTCAATTTGATTTTGAGACTTCCTTGATCTCAATGTGAAGATAGGACTTGATGAAGAGTGATTGTGCATGGAGTTTTGTGCATGTGTTGCTTGGTATTGGACATGTCCAGGAATGGAATCTGTTCTAGTCAGGGTTTTTCTTGGAAGGCATTCGTGCTACTGGAATGTTCAGGTAGTTCAGTTCAGTCCATGTCTAGTATGTGCATGAGGACTCTTTTTTTTTTTTATAATGTTTAGGTCATTGGAAGCTTGGAGTAGGCTTTGCTTGCATTGTGGCAATCAGGCAGCATTTTGGAATCAATCAGAACTTAGGATCAACTTTCTTCTGTGTGTGGAATTTGGGGTGTATGATGAATGTTCTGGATTCCCTCAACTCTGCCATTTGTTTGAATTGTAAAATTCTTGCAATGGCTTCAGGGTTTTACAAGATCAATTTGATTTTGAGACTTCTTTGATCTGATTGCAACTTTAAGATTCGATTTGATGAGGAGTGATAGTGCATGGAGTTTTGTGCATGTGTTGCTTGCTATTGGACATGTTTGGGAGTGGAATCTCTTCCAGTTAGGGCGTTTCTTGGAAGGTGTTCATGTTACTGGAAATGTCAGGAAGTTAAGTTCAGTCCAGTCCTTGTCTATTATGTACATGTGGACTCTTTTTCTATTCTTATGTTAGGTCATTTGAAGCTTGTAGTAGCCTTTTTCTTTGCCAATTGGTTGATGTTCTTCCTCTCAGAGATCAGGCAATTTGGCCTGATTCCAGGTCTTAGCGGGGTCCTAAAATCAGTGTTTTCATTTGGAATTGTGCAGGATGAGGCCCCAAATTCGCGTAAAATTAGCAAGTTGGCAGAGTATGCATCAAAAAATCCAATGCGTATCCCAAAGGTTAGTTTGAATTTTAAACTTATACTTTTCTGCATGGAATAGAGGGTCTCAGCTAAGCCACCACTAGTTTCTGAATGCAATTAATGGAGTTGAAGTACTGGCTGGGATGGAGGAAACATAATTGGATAATCTGCTGGAAGCTCAAGTTGGGGTGGGAGGAAACAAAAAGGCAGACACCTGATACCTCAAACCATTTGCCATGGAAACAGAGCAATGGCACTTGCTTGCAAAGGGTGATCTGAGTATTGAAGTGTGAAATTTTCTACAGATTGCTAGTGCTCTTGAGCAAAAAGGCCAGAAGGAGCTTCAAAATAAACACCATGGATCTGTGCGCGCAGTGATGGCCACATACTCCAAACTTTTCATGACATGCAGAGATGAAATGTATGTGGTTGTCTTAACATTAATTTGTTGGTCTCATCTCAGTTTCAAAGTTGAGTCACCTCTGCTGTTCCCACCACAAAGTGGATGACTTTTGGAAGTCACCTGAAGTCCTACCCACCTACAGCCATTGGATATGTTGAGACATGATATTCTTGTGGCAGGTCACTGTTTGCAATCAGCGCACTGAACATGATTCGGATCCTTCTTGATCAAACAAGACAAGATGATATGCGGATTCTTGGCTGCAAAACACTGGTGGACTTTATACGTTATCAGGTATATTTAGTCCCAGCTCATCACCATTTTCAACTTTGTTTTAGACAATCTCAATGAGTGGCATGAGAGCTGAAAAAGTGAATATCTATCTGAACAAGTAGAGTAGGCTGCCCTAAAGTTATTTTCCCAATCTCAGCTGGCGGCTGTTTCCTGACAGGTGCTGTAGTGCATTTGCTGCTATTGAGTTCAGGAGTTCCAAATTCATGTTCCTTTGTTTACATGTTTGGGAACTGTGGGGCAAACTCAACCAAAAAAATTGTTTCCAAGATGTCCTAACTTCTCAAAAAACTGGATAAGCTATTGGAAGAATATGTTTTACTCTGGGTTCATACAAGAATTTGATTTTAGCTGATCATTAGGAGCCATGAGTCTTAAAAGGGAGGGAAAGATCGTTGACATAAATTTGGGTTTTTTGTGGTGGGTAGGCTGATGCCACGTATATACGCAACTTGGATGCACTTGTTCCAACTCTATGTGCTTTAGGACATGAACAAGGTGATCCAAAGAAGCAGTTGCCTATTCGAGCAGCTGGCCTACAAGCCCTTGCAGACATGGTGCTTAGACTACAACATAAACCAACTTGTTTTACCACATCTTTATTCTATTTTCTTGTTTGGTGATTTCAGCACACTTAATGATGGCTTAGGCATGGCATTCTCATTCATCTATTGTTTTGCTTGCTCTGTATAGCAATCAGAAGCAGATTCTCTGCAGCCATTGAGCCCAAATGTGCAACATGAATTGTGGTACAGATTAGCAGCGAGTGTTGAAACACAATTCCTGATTCTCTTGGCACTATTTTGGTAGGTAAGTTGCAAGTCTGATGTAAATGTTTCTTGTTTCACTTTTCCTCTGATACTGATGCCTTGTTATTATTGACAGGTGGGATTCATGGGCCAGCACTCACACATATCTACTGAATTTGATGAGGTGGGTGCACTTCTGGTTGCCTACTTTTGCTTTGATTTGCTTATTGGTGTATCTGGTTTTGTCTGTCAAGCACCAGATTGGAAAGCATTGTGTTTCTCAGTTTGGAAATGTAGGTTTCTCTTCAGAGTACTTGTAGTATGGAATATGTTAGAGTGAGTGATGGTTCTTTCTCTTCTGTGTTACTTCTGACAAGAAGTGTACTCAACAGTGTGAATGGGTTTGGGATTATGAATTTTGTAGATTGTCACACTGGCACTGGAGAACTATGCTCTTCCATCTCTTGAAACTGGAACAGATGAGAATGAAAGAGGGGCACAACACCACCGGGTGAAGGAAGTGATGAGATCAGATAGTCGTGCTCGTGCAGTCGCAGCCATGAGGGAGGCTATGTACAAGCTGCAACATCACAAAATGCAGTCTCACATGAAAGATCCTTCAAACCTTACAAGGTCGTTACCTGTACCATGAGTATACAGTAGGCAGAAGCCATCAACTGTTTGGTCATCATGCAAATGTTGGAGTTCTATGTATGCTCCAAAACTGCCTCATCTATTTTCAGACCTATGCTTTTGAAGACATATATTTGTATGGAATCTGGCAGGGAAGAGATGGAGATGCCCTCTGTGTGGTCACAGGTATGCTTGCAGAATGTGGCATCGCTGGCAAAAGAGGCAACCACAGTGCGACGCATGTTGGAACCCATGTTTCGGTACTTTGATAAGGGCAGGCACTGGTCACTTCAGCATGGTTTGGCTCTTGCAGTCTTAGGTGATATCCAACTCTTCATGGAAAAAACAGGTCAGTGTTGGACAAATAAATTTTTTTTTCATTCTTGATCCATCAGTCTTTCCATATGGTATACATGTTTTGTGTACTGCCTGTATGTTTTTTTGACTCTGTTGCCTTGTGCCCTCAGACTCCTCAAAACACCCACTCTTTGTAGCCTTCTGCTCTGTTTCCCCTTCCTTCCAGCAGATTTGGTTTCGGATATCTTTGAGACCATTTCAGTCCTGTAGACTCATAGACATTGGGGAGGGTGGTTTTTAATTCAGCATCTGAAACGCCAGTCATTCAACACCCTACTGCATGTTTCTTTGTATTTGTACAGAAAATGATCAGTTGTTGCTGGCGGCACTTGTTAGACACCTTGATCATAAGAAAGTGGAAGAAAGTTTGAGCACAAAGACAAACATCATTGCATTGACAGCAGTTTTGGCTCGTCAATCAAAGGCAAAGGCAACAGTTGCTGAAGTTGGAGCCATGAGTGACCTTTTAAGGCATCTGCAGAAAAGTCTGCAGTCCGGGATGGAAACTTCAATGGTGGTAGGGGATAACAAGGATTTTCCAGAACAGAACTCTGCACTTCAAACAGCAATTGAGGAATGCTTGATGGAGCTTGGAAGGAGGGTAAGTTTTACCTGTCTTCTCCTTGGCACTTGTTCCTTGCATCACTGTCATCCCCTTGGAAGTTGAAGTTAACATCCTCACATACTTTCTTTATCTTTATTACTTGCAGCCCTCAGGATTGAAATCACACTCCTCAGTGTCACTCCTGTATGTTTATGGTTGGATTGTAGAGTTACATTTTGCTTGAAATTGATCAGAATTGTCAAGTAGGTATTGAGGTTTTCTTATGTGTTTTGGCTTGCTAAAGGTGGGAGATGCGGGCCCAGTACTTGATATGATGGCAGCAACCCTTGAGAAGCTGCCAACAAAGACTGTGATTGCAAGAAGCACCATACAAGCTGTGTCTGTGTTGGCCCTTGCAGTGGCCTACCTTCCTGACCACCTATATACTCATCAGGTATGCATCATCCTTTATCTCTAGTTTGTGCATCTGCAGTGGCAAGAATCAACATGCATGCAGCGGAGTTGTTACTGTGTAGTACAGATGTGGACACCCATCTGCAGCTTGTGAAACCTTTATGGACAAAGCCTGTCTATACTCCTCATAATGCAAATATAGTACTCCTGGACATAACCCAAGTTCGAGAAGTTTGACAGGATTTTCTCATCATGTTCTTAACTCGGAAGCAGTTGGTACCACTGTTGACCACAGGAATTCCCAGAAGCATTATTTAATGAACTCCTGCGAGCTATGTTGCACCCAGATGCTGAGACCCGGATTGGTGCACATCGAATTCTGGTTGTGCTCCTTGTGCCAGCTTCTGCCTCTCAGTCATCTCGCTATGAACAGCAATTTCTTCCATATGCTGATGTGTCTGCTGCAGCATCACCCACCAGGAGTAGGAGGAGGGTATCAGCATTTGCTTCTGCAGCTGTGCTTTTTGAGAGGTTGAGAAAAGAAAGGAGTACAGGAAGCTTTCTGGACAGTGATGATGAACTGGAGACTGGTGATAAAGATGGCCAGATTAAAGGAAGAACAAATAGCATGGGAAGGCGTGTGGGGAAGACTGACAGCATGGGGAGAGAGGAAGTTGGTGGTGGACGGGAAGATGACATTCATCCTGTTGCAAGTCCCAGTCGACTTCAAGCTTTCAGATTAAGCTTGGGTCGCTCCATGGCACATTTGAGGAGGCCCTCAGCAGGCACCCGAGAGACTGTAACACCCTGACACATGTTGCTTGCTTCCAAGTCCTGAGTGAACTGATGACTTCAATATTGTGTGTGCAAATCTAGGTCTAATTTGGTGTTTGTGAGATATACAGCAAATGCATTCAAGAAGACTAGTGGGAGATAGCAGTACTTAGTTTGATTATCATGTTAATATCACTGTGCATTTGGGATTTAAAGGGCTGAACTTTCCAAATGCATTATTGGAAGATGTTCTTGAATGAAATACACATTAAGATTTAGGTGTTCCTGAGTGTTTGTCTTCGGAAGGCTAGGGCTGCTAGGGCTGTGCATTCCGCACTGTTCTGCTGAAAAGTTTTGGTGTGGTGACTGTTGGGCATGGCAGGAGATGACAACTGTGAGGCTTGCTGGGCACCAGGTAGAGCTGCTGTTCTCCACCCTGTGGCTGGAAGCTAATATGGCAGACAACTGGCCACCAAGCTATGAAGCTATCGCTCACACCTACAGCCTTGCACTCATATTCTCAAGACCCACGGTCAGATACCAAAACTCATTTTGTGCTCCAGTCCCCAATGACATGTATCCAGCATTAGAGTTTCATGTGCAGTTCAATTGCTGCTAAAGGGCAGAAGAGTTTTAAAGGTCTAGCTATGTTGTATGTCAGTTTCTGGAAGCTATTGTTGTATTTATGCCTTCTCTAATTGTGATTGATTCTTTTGATTACAATTTCTTTTCCCCTTCTCTGTTTCAATTACACATTCTGATTTGTTGGTTGAATCTCGTAATTGCAGAGTTCTAATCATGCCACACAGCTGCGAGCATTACAGTTGGCACTCTCACTGAGGAGTCTTGCCCTTGATACCTCTGGTAAGTCAACATCCCATTCCAAATTCAAAATATGAGCTTGCATCAGCAAATATATCTTGTTGCTTCATGGTGGTGGACATTCTTGCCTACTTCCCACTGTATCCTACATTGAGGGGCAATAGATCTTGTGACTGCAATTTGTTAATTATTCATTACTGACATAACTGGGTCTGACACTGTACTGCTCAGCTATCCAATTTTCTCCAGCAAGACGAAGGTCTTTGTTTACACTGGCAACTGCAATGATTCTCTTTGCAGCAAAGACCTACAACCTCTCTCAAATTGTTGCACCTGCCAAAGTGCCTCTTACTCCTCTTGTGGTGAGATAATACTCTGTCCTTTTTCAGTTGTCTTATCAAAAAGACTGGATATTCTAGTTGGAGGTTTTGCTTTGATGTGCAAAATGATTACAAATTAACAAGAGCCTCAAAAGTTTCATGTGTGATTGTTTTACTTATATTCTGGACTGTTAACATGAGTGCAGAAAGATCCATTTCTGGAGCTTACAGAAGAAAGCACTCTCACAGCAGCAAACTCTGCTGTATTTGCCAAGGAGTATGGAACACCTTCAGATGACAATGCCGCATTGAGTTCTCTGGCCCGCATTTCTCTAACTGGGGACTTATCAAATGAAGCTCTTGCAGCTCGTATTGTAGAGGCATCCCCATCACTAGTTGAGGTAAACTGGCTACCATGCCAAGTATGTTTTCTATGTGACACTCAGAGTTGTTTATGCTCCTATTTCTTTTCTGGTTTCCTCCCCCTAGCTTGTTTTTGACTCTTTTCTTCTGTCAAATGTATCTAATGTGCAAGGAACTTGGTATGGATGCCAATCCGATGAACAGAGATTTGGAAAACAAAATCATTTGATCAGGGCTTCAAAAGACTTTCTAAAAACTTTATTTTTATTTTTATGGGGTGGATCTGGCACTTTTGCATTTTTAGGATATGATAATGATGGTAGGGAACTGAATATTTGTACTGCCATTACATAAAAAATGTGATTATTTTGCTCTGCTTTTGTTCATGATGTGATGTCATCCCTCCACTGTTTGTCAATGTTTTGCAGGCAGTTGGGCCAGGTCTAAAGGCAATGTTGATACAACAGTTTGTTCCAGAAGATAGTGATGTACTAGGTTCTTCTTTATACTTCAATTCTCATAGTTCACGGTCTGCCAGGACTATATCCCTGGACTCTATCTCTTTTGATGAGGTATGTCCTCTTTCTCTGTCTCTACCAACTCACTCCAGCTTGAAGGTGTTGCCATCTTCATCAGATCAACTAGGCACAGCAGGATTCTGTACTTTTGAATTGAGATGTTGCTCATTTCCTTTCCTTTTTGCAAAATTGAGAGTAGCCTTACACATTTCTGTGCTTGAATCTCAGTCACAGCTGGTACCAGCAGATGAGGAAGTGACAAGTGACCCATCAGGTCCTGAGTTGCCTCGTCTGTTGAGGGACACTGCCGGGCCCAATCCAACACCACGAGCCCCTGGCGTGTCTCAGCTTCTAGCATCGGTAAACTTTCTTTTTGACTATGGTTGAAGTAGGGTATGGAAGTAAAAATTTGATATTCCTGGGTTCTTATGTAACTTTGCAGAGATGGTAGCCTTCTGTTTGTTTTTGTTCAGGAGGTTTGTTCACTGAGCTCATTCCTAACCTCAAGAATTGAAACCTTTGACAGTGATAAAACTTAAAATAACAGACTAACTCTGGTCTTGATTTCCATTCAGAAAGATTTTGAATTTTTTGTGTGGGTTGCAGGCCTTGGAAACAGCAGCCCAAGTTGGGACTGTATCCAGTTCAGACAGGCTTCTTTCATATAGTGCAACAGCAAGCCAGTGTGAAGCATTTGGAGCAGGGACTCATAAGAAATTGTCAGATGTGTTGAAGTTGGACAGCAAGGCTACTACTCCTCTGGCCATTACCCTTCCCAATGGTGAGGAGACTCTCGAAGGCAAGGTAAAGTGTTCTTCATCTCGTGCCAAGTAGTGTGCTGTATTTCCAGCGACATCTGATGGAGGAATATGGATTCTATTACTAGTGTGATGTGGGTGTGTGTTTCTCTACTAATTTTGGTTCCTTGTTTTTTACAGTCTGATGAAGAATTTGAAGATGCTAGAAATGGCACTTCTCATTCAGGGAGTAGAAGCCAGAGCCCAACATTGAAACCCACATGGCTATCATCTCCGAGTGCTGGTGAGTCACAGGGTCTCAAACTTCCCCCTTGTGGTCCATATGACAACTTCCTTGTTGCTGCAGGCTGTTAGCACAACAGAATTTTGAAGGAAAACAAACAAACCTACCTAGTGTGGGCCCAAGATCCAGTTATGTGCAAAATATAGCCACCCTTTTCCGAAACAACTAAATGTAAATCAAAGAATACAAATGTTCATGTTGTTCTACTTGGCAAGAAGATTGAAACCCAAGATTAGTAGTCATATTTAGTACCTCCTAAAAATGGAGTGCTATTTCAAGTACCCATGTTTGGAAGAAGATTTGGCTCCTTGAATCTGTGTGCTGTTTTATGCCCTAATCTTGCTTTTTCTTTTGTCAGTATTCTTAGCAGAGAGTTTTTTTCTTTTGGCACACAACAGCAGATTAGCAGAGAGTTTTAGGTACACCATCCCTATAGAAGAGCCTCATCCTAATGATTATTTTCAGGATCAGATTAATCACTTGAATATTCAACACTGTTTGGATAAGTTAGGGTCTCTAGTCCATTTAGGTTTGACCTCTTTGTTTCCACATGCAAAAACTATTAATGAAAGGTTTTTGTAACATGTTTAATTATAAACTTTTCTCTCAATTCCAGTCTTTTAATTGTTAGGGGCTATTGTTTTTACACATTTGTGTTGAAGATGTAATAACATCATGTGCTGTGATGGATTTCCAAGCAAATTATTTTGTGTGATAGATCTTCAGGGAAATTTTGTTGCGTCTTCCCTGCTCATAATATCAAATCGCTTTTTCTTCCAAAGGTGGGTGTTGGATCTGTGTTGTGGGATTTTCTTTTATTTCAGTTTTATTGTTCAGGGTGCAAATGTGATGTGTGGAAGGTGGGTTTGTTTTGTAATTTACCATGTAGACTTTCTTTGCAACAAAAACACCTTTTTATCATTAAACTTGTTGGGGATGTCAAACATTCTTGTTAACTTTGATTATGATTAAATTTCATTTTTTTGAAGTATTCAACCCGAGAACCTTTTAATACCCTTCATTGTGCGAAGGGTCAATTTTTTTAAATACATAACTTTGAGTACCACACAATATCATATCAAGGTAGGCTTTAAGGTTTTAAGTTATTTTGTTCTCGCCATGACTTCTATCTAGCTTTATAGGATTCTTGTCCCCACAATGTGTCCATCCACATTGAGTTGGATTCAACCTATTATAATGAAATTTTGAATATGGACTCACAATAGTTGTGAACATATATGATTCTTGTACAAGTGATGTGCTTCTAAGCTTGTCTAAAGGTATCGTTGGTACCTCCTTCAAGTGACAAAGTAGAAAGAAAGAACTTGAGGTATGATCCCTAGTTCTTCACAATAGGACAAAATAGGGCTTGCAAGAGCTCCAAGATGAAACTACAATGAAATGATATTTGTTTCTCTATGGACAATTTTTGATTAATTCATTTCTTCACAAGTACCTCTTGAACAATTCACTTGTCCAATTTAAACAATGCAAGTGATTATCCTTTAATTGACATTTGAGCAAAAATGCGTCACTCCAAAACAAAAATGGATCAACTCTCACAAACACATTTAAAAGTGACATAAAATGTTGGAATTTGGAAAATTCAACTTGGTGGAGTTGTAGGAGACTTCAAGTTGGATGTTTTAGTAAAACGAGTAAGAAATCAAGTCTCCTTTAAACTTTGTCACTTGGTTGTCATACTTTATGTTCATCCTCCTCCATTGAATGCGGATGTGTACAATGTGGAGCTCACAAATAGATATAAAATTTGGTATCATCAAATCTTCAATGTGAATTGGGGAGGTTTAGAAGATGAGGATTCCCATGGTTTCAAATCACTCATTCTTTCTTCTTTGGTTAATAATGCATTAGAAATGATGAACAACATCATGGGAATTTTTGTTTGTCAAATGTACAACATCATTTGGAAACCAAAAACAACGAATTGGATATGTGGGAACATGATTGTTGTTTTTTGTGATTTTCAAAATGTGATTAGCTTCTTGAGCACCTCCTTGTGTTTTGTAAATAACTATTCCAAACTTGGAACTTTTTTTTCAACATGATGCCCTCCATGTGCAAAATTTTGTGACATTTCAAGCATTGGATTTTTCTCATGGGAAAATAATTAGAAATGTGCAATGGCTTTTTGGTTTTGGTAGTTGAACACCATGCACATTGAGTTTTGCTCATTTGGTAGGAGCTACACATGTTGGGGTTATGGTGGACCAAATTGGTCCACCTTGAAATTTATGGGTTAATGCAATTTGGAATCAAAATTAAGTCATGGACCCACTTTGGATTCACATTAAACTCATATGGGTCAAACTTGTGAGGAATCACCATTTTCCTTGGTTACTTGGTTATGACTCATGTCATTTCGAAGGTTCACAACTTTTTCATTTTGCAGCCTAAATGAAAGATTTCAGAATTTTTTTTTTGGTAATGATTGAAAATAATTTTTCAACAACATATCAAGCTTTTTAATTGGAATTGATTTGAAAATTGAAAACATTGATTATGAATTATTTTGACAATTTGATTCTTGACCTTTCAAATGGTCATAACTTATGTCACAAACTTTTATTTTAAAAATTTGACCCCATTTTGATTTATTATTTTTCGAAGCCAAACCTTGATCCAAATATTGAACTTTCAAAACATTTCAAAAATTTTAACTTCTAAAGTGAAAGTTAAGTTTGAGAATCTTGTTGGTGTTTTGACTTAAGTGAAAAGCCAATTCCATTTGGAAACATCCAATTTTTTTTGATACTAGGAAAGACATTTTATTGCTCATTTTGAAAGTTGGTCATGCATCCAAGTAAAGGCTGCAACAATCAATTTCATTTACATTTGATTTTTGAGTAATTTCTTGATTGAAGAATCAAAATCAAACCTTTCATGTTTGATAATATTCCTCAAAAAAATTAATTAAAAAAAAACTTTCATAAGATATTTCATTTTGATTAAACATGGTGGTTCTTCATGTAAACATATTATTATGAATGACATCCGTAATATCATCACCAACAACATCATCATCATCATCAACGTCACAATTGTTAACATCATCATCATCATCATGGATTAATTTCATCCATTAAATTCATCCATCATCATCAACTTTTCATTCATAATTTATATTTAATTTAGTTAATTTGTAGTTTAACAAGTAATTTATTTATTGTGAACATTTTATTTATAATTAATTTATAATTTACATTGTTGAGAAAGGTTTTCAATTTTTTGAACAATGAGCATATGAAATCTTTTTTGAACTAGGTCTCCAAAGGGGTATAAAAAAGGTAAGACTTCATTATTTTTAATTTGTGCAACATTAGTTTGAAATGCAATTTTGCACCATAGCTTTGTTTGTTTGTTTGATTTCAAATTCATGCTTTCACATGTTATCAAAATAAAATTATGTCTGAACATTCATTTTGCACATTATGTTTTTGTTTTTAATTTTCATAGTTTTTGTTTGGATTGAGGTTTAAACTTGTTTTTGTCATAGTTTATTTTAATTGTCATGTATCTTGAAAATCCTTTTGCCTTCATAGTTTTCATGCCTATGATACATATTTTCATCATTGTATGGGCTTGAGCAACCCTACAACACCAATTAATTGATTTGCCCATTTCATTTGAGAACAAGAAATTCTCATTTGGGGTTCACAAAGTGGGAAAACCATTTGAGAATTAGAGTCCCATGGTGTCCAAATGAGGCATTCTTTAAACCATTGAAAAGATCTCGAAATGTAAATATTGAACATGGGTTTGCATTTTACGTTTCAAGATTTGAAGTTCAAGTTGTGAGCAAAATAGTGGTTAGAAGACGAACTCTTGATTTCATTCTTGACCATTAAAATCTAGATTATATTGGTTCAAATGATTTCTAAATTGAACATGTGATAAGACAATGAAAAGGTTTTTTCAAAAGTTACAACTTTGTTTTTGATATGATCGAAGTTCACATTGCAAGAGTTATGAGTCCACAAAAATGCATGATTCATAACTTGACAAAATTGAAAATTTTTGAGACACCTTTGCAGGAAATCTTGGGACTTCTTATCATTTTGATACAACCTTGTTGCTAATCACAAACTATGAGGAGGCATGTAAAAGAAAGAGAGTGCAGAAATCTCATCCAAGCTGACATTGTTGTCATCATCAATTACATGTCCTTGTAACTATTCAGAATTTGACATAATCATGAAGCTATTCTTTTCAATGACCATAATCTAACATAATTATCAATCTCCAGAATCATAATTGTCCAAAACCATTTGAAGTATGAAGGAATGAGCATGCCCCTGATGACTTTGCAGAGTAAGCTGGCTTACTTTGTGGAGTCATCAGGGGTGTTCCCAGTCCTTAATACATTTCCTATTTGAATTAAATTGTTGCTGGTCGGAACTTTGTCATGAAGGGCGGAGCCACACTACTCTGTGAGAAGCTTGTTCATACCCTCGTGTATCATCAGCTGTAGGTTTAGTGTTTAGTCATACCAGCCTTTTGGAATGCATCAGTGATAGCAAAGAGAGCAGTTACCCACAACAACATAAAGGAAGAGGTTTTCAATCACCTCACCTTCTGAGGTTTTAGGATTTCAATCACACCACCTTCTGAGGAAGTTTTAGGGTTTCAATCACACCCCCACCTTCTTAGGTTTTCAATCAGCTACACCACCTTCTGAAGTTTTAGGGTGTCAATCACACCACCTTCTGAGGTTTTGCAGTTACACCCCAGCTTCTGAGATTTTTGGGTTTCAATCATACTCAGCTTCTCAGGTTTTCAATTACACCAGCAGCTTCTGCTAGCATCGAAGAAATCCCAATTACCCAACAAAAGGATGCACCACCCACAACAGAGGGAGCAGGTTTTTCAATTGCAGCAGTTTTGACTAGTATCAAAGAAGTAGTCAGTACCCACAAGGCAGAGAAGAGGTTTTCAGTTGCTGCAGACTTTGTTTAGCACCAAAGAAGCAGTACCCACAACTCAGGGAAGAAGGATTTCAGTTGTTTCACATTTGGCTAGCATCAAAGAAACAGTACCCACAACTCAGGGGAAGAGGTTTGCAGTTGCAGCAGGCTTTGGTTAGCAATCAAAGAAGCATTGCCCACAACAGAAGATGTTGTGGGTACCAACAACGTTGGGGAAGAGGTTTTGGGTCAAACCTGCTTTGGTTTAGTTACAGCATCATAGGACAGGATTGAAGTCAAGCTCTTGATCCTATGTGAATAAGAAGAAGAAGAGGAGGAAGAGAAGAAGTTGATTTTGTTTGTTGCGAAGCAAGAGAATTGTTTGAGCAAGAAGAGGAAGTGGAAAGAGTAGTAGTTGTAGTAGTAGTTGTTGTCGTTGTTGGAAATAGGAAGATTCGCCAGTGAAAAGAGGAGGAGGAGAAAGGGGTTTTTCAATTGGAGACAAGGGAATGGTGCAGTAGGAGGAGTAAAGAGAACATTCGACATGGAGGAGGCACATCTGAGCAGATTGGCATCCATAGTTGCAGTATCAGGCTGTGTGACGTTCTCTCTGGCACTTCTCTTGTATCATCATCGGAATCGGAAGCAGCTGCTATTGAGATCATTGGGAGAAAAACCACAGAGAAAGTTCAAGAGAGTGCTGGCTGACAATTCGTCATTACCTTTTTGTCATCTCCATCCTCAAGGAGAAAATGGTAAGCTTTTAATTATTTTGAATATTGCAAAACAACAAGAAATTCTTTACCTTCTGGGACAAGTTTCTAAACTGAATTCTGGACACTCAATCCCTTTTTTTCTTTGTGTCTTCAAAAGAACAGATTCAAAAATAGGGCATGGCTTCCCAAGTTGGTTTCTTCAAAGGTCCATTAGATGTTTGTTAGGGTTAGGGTTTAAGGCTGAAACAACTCATCAGATCAACAGATACACTGATGGAATGCCTTTAGGTCTGATGTGTCTATTCTGCAAATTGTAACTTTACTGTTGCTGAAAGTTGCTACTCAAGTGTGAATGTACAAATGTCATGGGTTTGATTGTCTTCTCCCATGTTGCTCTCAAATTTGTTTTCCATGGTCATCATTGTCTCTATTGCTAAGCTAGAACTCACTGTAAGGAGAATGTCTAAGCAGACTTTATTGGAGTGTGCCAGTGGCAGGCTCACAGCATGGGCATCCTTACGGTGATGTTATTCGAGCACTTGCTGAGGAGCCATGGAAGTTGTCTGACTCAATCAGGGATGATAGTGGAATTCCACCTGCTATAGAAGGAGAGGCTTCTTGGGTGCAAACAAGAGGTCAGCTTGAGAAATTGGTTGAGCTGCTAAGTGAGGAGAAAGAAATTGGCGTGGACACAGAACAGCATAGTACCCACTCCTTCCTTGGTTTCACAGCCCTCATTCAGGTAGCCTCCCCTGACTTTGTGATTATGCTCCTGTCAGATTCACACATATCAGGTAGTGAGGTGGTATAATTCAGGACAAACTGATACAGGAATGTTGTTGCAGATACATGAAATGGGTTATCAGAACCAGTTTAGTTCAGGCTTTGATTTTTACAGCGAAAGGGGATGTGGTTGTTATTGATCTTGTCAGTGGCCCTTGGTTGTGCTGGTTGGGTCTGGTTGAGAGCAGATATCAACACCCAAAACTGACTTTCTGCTGGATGCCATTGCACTGCATGACGACATGCAGCTTCTCCAACCTATATTTGCTAATCCTGCCATTTGCAAGGTACAGTCAAAACACAATCCTTAGCTTGCAATTGGGGCTGAATAGGTAGAGCTTGCCAGACACCACTGACTTCAGTCTTTTGAAGCTTATCTTTTTGGTTTCCATTACCTTGTTTGTGTGTCTGTTTTGTGCCCATTGTCAGCTCAGGTTCATTGTGGACTTTTGGGTTTCACTCTGTTCAACACACTCTGTTGGGAATTTGATGTGGTTATCTTGATGGCATCAAAACTGGCAGCCCTTTAATGATGCTACTACATTTTGATGGGTTTGGTTAGAGCTCCCAGGTTTGTTGTGTCAGCTATCAATACTTCTCAGTGTGGTGCAATTGCAGGTGTTCCATGGTGCAGATAGTGATATTCTGTGGTTGCAAAGAGATTTTCATATTTACATTGCCAACTTGTTTGACACTGCTCGTGTAAGTCTTTTCTTTCTTGAGTATGCACACAGTCAAGCAATGTCATCTCCCTGGCATAGCAGTGTCAACCATTTTGCATTTGTGAGCAGACCTGGTCTCTTTGCAGGTTGCCTAATTGGAAAGAGTGATTGGGTATGCTTACATTTGCAGGCATGTGATGTATTAGGAAAGCCACAGAGATCATTGGCTTATCTACTGCAGACGTACTGTGGCATTGCAGTCAACAAAGTTTACCAGGTAAACTGCTATGTTGTGGTTGCAGTACTTGCATGTGAACACCTTCTTGCTTCCTCACATGTGATGCAGTTTTTCGAATAATTCTTGTGTGTTACTCACTCAGTTGAGAACTAAAGTCTCTCATGTGAAACCTGTTGTGCTTCCTGACTGAAAGTCCAGCTGCTCAAAACTTTGTGTTGGGAAGTTACCACACTGTTTTTCAACAGGCATTGATGCATTCTGTATTTTGCAGCGGGCAGATTGGCGACTGCGACCATTGTCTACTGAGATGGAGCAGTATGCACGCACAGATGCTCACTACCTGCTCTACATTGCCCATTGTCTGCGTGCAGAACTGTTGCAACCTTGTAAGCCTTCTTTTGTCACCCAAGACTTATTACTGTATCATCCAAGGGAGCATATAGTGTATTGTGTTTGTACGAGCTTCCAGTTTTCAATCTCTGCAAGTCTGGAGAATATGGGTAGGTTTAGAAGGACGAGACTTTGTTGCTGCAGGTGGAAGACAGGAGAATGGAGATACCTGGAAGCACAAGGACCCCATGACAGAGGTTGTGCGCCGCTCCAATCTATTGTGCCTGCAACTTTATGAGAAAGATGGAATTGGGGTGTCATCAACGATTTTGGCTACTTCTTTGCTGGCCCGATTTCACAGTTACCAAAGCTTTGTGTCACTTTCAGAGGTATGCAGTTAGGTTTTTCTTCTTTGGATCTCATGGAGGTTTTTTCTGCAGAGCTATTTTTTAGAGTGTGGGGATGAGAGAACAACCCCCACACTCAATGTTCAGCTGAGATATTTTCAGGAGTTCTAGCACAGCCCATGATGTATATGTGTGATCTGATGTGCAGGATGATGAGCAGCTGCGGAAGTTGGTAATAAGGCTATGTGAATGGCGGGACTTGGTGGTGAGAAGTGACTACATTCTGAGCTTTAGCTGTTAAGATAACTTCCATCCACATTTGAGATTTGTGCTCTGCATCCTTATGTGTTGTTTGCACTCAACATCTTCTGCAGTTTGCTATGTGTGCTGTGTTATCTGAGAGGAAATTCTTTGGGCCTTATGAATTCTCAGGTGCCTCAACAGACAGATTTCTAAATTTTTCGTTGTGTGACACAAACAAATCTTACAGGCACGGAAGGAGGATGAATCTTTGCGAGCTGTGTTGTCGGATGCAGCACTTGTTGCTGTGGCAGCAGAGCGCCCTCTCTCTCATGCATCAATTTGTTACACTATAGCCACTGCGGATGCTGTGTCACAGGCCTCCTCAGAATCCTTTCCATTGGCAGGCATGCCTGGATTGCCATCTCCATCACCAGTCCTCCACAAGAATATTTCATCTCTGTCTGGTATATTATCAGAGTTTACAGAGGATTCTGTGCAGTCAAGCTCTGTCACAAATACTTACAGATCTGCCTTCCGAATGAATATATTTGGTTACCAATTCAGAAGCTCGGTATTGTCCATGTTAGGCTGGGCGAATGAATTGGGTTCCAGAAATGAAGGTCATAGAGAAGATGGAAGTAGCATTCAAAAGAAAGAGGAGTGGGAGCGGAAGATAATACCCAAAAGATGGAGGTTAGGGAATGCACAGTGGGCCCGCCTGCAGTTTGTAAGGAAATTCTCATGCAAGGCACCTGTGTATCATAATTGCCGGATCTTTGCAGGGGATGGCCGTCTATTATGCTATTGTGACAGGAAGAAGCTCGAATGGTTAGTCTCTCTGCTCCTTCTGTACCCCAGTAGACGGTGGTTCTCCATTCTCTTGTATCTATTGCTCTTGCCAACCTTCAAAGTGACAATCCAAATCAATTGTCGCCATGTTCCATGATGAGAGCAGCTCATGGAGTTCCTGAAAGGGTGGGTCTTCTGAGGGTGCTATTTTGTCAGGTCTCACTTTTCATTGGTGTTTGTTCTTTTGCCTTTCTTCTTGGGTCAACAAGATTTCTGCTGGAATGGGTCCCCATAGAGAAGGGTGTAAATTAAGATAGTTGTGAAAGGGCAGTTTTTTGAGAGTGTTGTCTGCCTGTGTGGGAATTCTGCATTGAATGGAATTGGCCCCCTGTGCAGGTATGTGAATCGAGGCTTGGCAGAATATGTGGAAGGGGAGCCCCCAGCAGTACGGCTGTTATTTGAACCAAAGGGGCGACCTGAGGATGAAAACAATGAGTTCTATATACAGGGCAAGACAAATCGCTGCGTGGGTTGTGGAGAGACGAGTCATTATTTGCGTTACCGCATTATTCCCTCTTGTTATCGCCAGCATTTTCCGGAGCATTTGAAAAGCCATCGGTCACACGACATTGTACTTCTTTGTGTGGACTGCCATGAAATCGCCCACCGTGCTGCTGAGCGCTACAAGCGCCAAATCGCTATTGAATTTGCCATTCCACTATTTACCCAGAGAATTGCTGATCCTGCTGGGAATGATACTACTGGGTCAAATGGGGTTGTCCCTGTTGTCCAGAAAAAAGATGTGGGAGTGTCACCTATACAGTTGCGAAATGCTGCAATGGCCTTGTTGAGGCATGGAACATCAATGCCTGTTGAACGGCGCAAGGAGCTCGAAGAGGTAGGATGTTTCTGTCAAATGATACAAGAGGGAAAATAAAATAAAATAAAATTGCCAGGTCAGATCTCTGTGAGAGGTTATGGAATTGAATACTTTGTGTATGTCAAGTTGTCTTTTTGACACTTGTCTCTTGCGTGGTCAGGTAGTGCGGCAGTACTATGGTGGGAGGGAAATTGGGCCAGAAGACTTGACTGCAGCACTCTTGGTGGGCATGGGACCCCGTGAGCATCGTCGTCTATCAAAGAAGAAGCGTCTCTTTGAGAATCCCAACTATCTGAGCAAGGAAATGCAGGTTGAGGTGCAAGAATGTAATACAGTGGCTGACAATGTTAGTGAGGAGTTATCAACAGATGGAGCTGCACAAAGGCAACAAATGGAACAACTTGCCAGGAATGGTGGTCAGGAGTTTGAGTTTCATGAAGGAGAGAGTCTGATCGAATTCTCTCAACTTTGGCAACAACAAGAAGAAAAAGAACATGATGAAGAGGAGCTGCCACCAAGTCAAAATGTTGTGCTCAGCAATAGGATTCATGGAGAGGATGCAGCTGCCCAAGGTTTTGAGGATGCTTCTTCTTGTCCTACTTCGAGGCGCTCCTTGATGAAAGATTCACTGCTAGGACATGGACCTCATGGGAGGCAAGTTGTGAACATTCTCATGGCTGAGTCTGGGGATTTGGGTATTGCCAAGTTCTGTCAACGGTGGCGTGCTGTGTTTGTGGAATCAGTGCAACCCACATTTTTGCCTCCTGGCTGGGATATTTCTCACAGGTTCATGTTCTTGAGAGCTATACCTTGAAACCTGGGATTTTTGTTATTGCCTTGCTTTCTTTCAAATCTTTGTTGTAACATGGTTAGTCTCTGGCAATGAATTGCTGGTTGCTATCTGAGATGCTATCTGTTGCCAAGGTACTCATGGCCTTCAATTGAAATAGTGAACTTATGGAAAGATTGTGCTCACAGTGGGCGACGCGAATTTGGTGACTTCAGTGTATACAATCCTGAGAGGAGGAATTTGAAGCATTGATTAATGGGATTGCACAGTGGCACGGGGGTCCAACGGTACTTGTGATAATCTTTGCCATGCATCTTAGAGAGGTATGTATGTAGAGGAGAAGTTGGGTCAATTTTCTTGTGATGTACCCGTCGTCTTCTTCTTCCATCAGCCTCAAAATGGATTCATAAGATCATGTTTCACTGTCTTCTTGGTTGTGTGTGCAAATGTGGACTTGATATATTGGAATCTAGATTATCATTTTGAGGATTTGAGCTTTAGTTGGGATTCCTTGCAAGGTAATTGAATGCAGTAATGGGATTCCTGGATTCCTTCTGCTAGTTGCAGTTGACAGCTGATAGGGACTCACAAGTCTGACTGACGTGGTAAGAACATGTGTGTCCAGTATTATTGTCCAGCTGACATATCCAAACTTGGATGCCTGGTCTAATCTGGGCTGTTGCTATTCCTGATGTGTGCAGCTTTCAGGTCCATCCTTATGGGTTGTTATTACAACAGAATGCAATTCATGTATTTCAAGAGATATTTGGGAATCTTCTGCAACTCACACCTTAGATCTGTTGGTCATGGTTTTGGAGAGCCAAAAGCACAACATTGTTGTGCATACTAAATGTCATAAATATAGACAGAGATTGTCCTCTAGTCACATGACAGCAGCACTTTGGTAACTGGCTTGAAACTAGGTCTAGATTGGCAGATCATCAGGGAGGGTCCCCTACCCTGGAAATATAAAACATGTTTTGTGCCTGTGTTGCCAGGAATGTGCTTCTTGGACAAAGTGGGCAGCCAGGTTGTTGTGATCTTCTTCATATGTACATTGTAGTGAAGACAAAACTCAATCCAAAAGTGATAAAATCTGTTTTCTTTGCTTACATGACTCCTTTGTACTTCATGCATTCATAAAAAGAGCCTCACCTCTCTTTGATGAATTTTTTCTTTTGATGTGTTGGGGTTGTATTGGCAAGTGGAGTTGTGGGCTTTTCTTATTCGTTCCAATTGAGCAATTATTTTAATGTACCCGATGATGAGTCCTTAGACCCAAAGCATGATCTGTGTGCAGTCTCTCAGAGTTAGTGAAGATCAAGCCATCTCACACTGGTCATTAAGAGAGTTTAGACATTCATTTTGTAAACCCTACAAAAAAATCATCTTTGCACAAGTGATTAATTGCATTCCCTACAAGAAGCAACTGAGGCGTTCTAGAATAAACCTCACTCCAAGTCATATGTGTACATCCAGGATTGATGATGGAGAAAAACGGCATGTATACTGAAGCACCATAAATTCTACTACTCCTTGTCAGAAAGAGAGCTCTCTGGCCATTGGCTGTTGGCTTGTGTATGCCTTGAAAAGTTCTTTGAACTTTGCCCTCATTATCCGAAAATTTCAGGTGGGAGAATTGTTGAAAAAGCTTCTCTGCATGTGCAGTCTTCAATGTATATCAGGCAATCTTTGTCATGAAAGTTGATAAAGGTCTTCCTCTGAAGCTTGTAAGGTGGGCACCTTCACTTTGATTGGAGCAGTTGTGAGCAGACTGATGTCCAAGCTTGATGCCTCAAAGTATTGTGGAAAGAACACAATATGAGCTTCTGTGTCTCCACTGCTATCAGAATTCAATCTGTACAGCATCTGGCCTGCACCAAAGTTGCCAAGCAATTGATACGACTGCTCTGATCCATCCATTGTTATGCACATATCTTCTGCACCTGCAAATGCAAGTTCCAGAAGGGATCATCATGGAAAGCACGGATCATAGTAGTCATACAACAACAGCTGGCTACATGCTACACAATGTATCATGATTCTTGCACTTTGATACCATGGGCCAAGAAGCTGAAAAGGTGGTGGCCTTTGAGCACACATTGCATTCTGTTGTCTTCACCAACAACTCTGAACATTATGTCCACTGCCCGTGGATAGAACATGGGCAGCTTGAAGGCTGGTTCAGGAATACCTAGCTATCCAGGTTTCTTCATTTGTGTCAGTTCCAGCAAAATCCAGACGAACATGACAAGAATTGATTGGGTTTTGCTGGAACTGACAGGAATCATGAGCAACCTAGAGCTCAGGTAGAATTTCACAGATTCCCAATTTTCGTGATACATCATCCATTCACATGTACTGAAATGCAAGTGGGATGATATAAGAATAATGTACATGCAGCGTGCTCAAGTTGTGTGTTGTACACAAATTCTAGTACAGCTGATGCCTCTCTTTCAAATGCATGCAATGGCCCTTTCTCCAACCCCACCCTCCGCAACTTTGTCAACCCTTCTCCCAATTCCACCATTGCACCCCTATGATTCTGTTTGCACAAAAGCAACAACAGCTGATTGTTGGTGGGTGGGTCTGGTTCTTAGATTCCAGAGAAGCACAAAGCATACATCCTCTGCAAAAAAAGAAATTGGTGACTGGAAGAGAGAATCCATGAGAAGCCATTTCCTCTGATAACAGTAGTACTCACAATTCTGTAACCCTAATCTCCATCCCACAAAGTTTTCCATGCCAACCAGAATCATCAAAGAAAGCAAAGTCTACAGAGAGACAGGACAGTTACAGAAAAAAAAGATAGATCATATTTTTCAACCTGATGAAGAAGGTGATGCAGCCCCACAGAGCATTGCAGTATCCCATGCAAGATGCTTCTTTGTGGCTCAGGTGCATTATTCCAAAGCCCTTCCATCACATCATGGCACTCATAATACTCGCCAGCATTGAAATGCTCCACCCCTTGTGCAAAGGACAGCTGGGAACTCTCAGCAGCAATCTCCTCATCATCCCACCTCCACCTGCCATGTACAACACACACATCCCCCCTTGACCATACCTTGTTCTTCTGTTTCTTCTTCAACAAAACTTCAACTTTGGCACCATTTGTGCCAGAATCAGCGCCTGTTGTGAACAACCCATTTCTTTGAATGGAGTGGACATGATGAACACCACCACCATACTGCTCTGGATTTCTTGCAGAGGTGAAACTGACATGACAATAATGGCTAGGAAGAAAGTGTGTGATGATGCTACTCATCTTGTTTCCTTGCCTTGCTTCACATCAGTTTTCTCTCTTTCGTCACCTTCTCTGCAGCTTTCCACACATAACCCTTACCATCATGGCTCGTGATTCTTCTTCTTCTCTTCCACCTTCTCTTCAGCTTTCCAACAAGTTCTCATCACAATTTTGCTTGTGATTCTTGTTCTCCTGTACCCTTTCTCTTCAGCTTTCCAACATGTTCTTTAGTTCTTACCACAAATTTGCTTGTGATTCTTTTTCTCCTCCACTTCTCTTCAGCTTTCCAACATGACTTCACAACAATTTTGCTTGTGATTCTTCTTCTCCTACACTCTCCTCTTCAACTCTCCATACATGAATGACCTCCTCCTACTCCTCCTCACCACCATTGCTTCTTGTGATGGTACAAGAACTAGCTAGAGATTTTTCCACCTTAGAAAGAAAAGGGTAGGGTAAAGCCCCTAGGGTGGGGGCCCTCCCAAAATAAAGGACCTAGGACGAGGTGCTAGTCCACTTGTCGGGCCCTACATTTTGGAAATGTCCCTTATATCATGAGCCTTCTCCATCTTAAAGTGTAAAGGCCTAAGATGGGTGCATTCCCAAAATAAGGGGCCTAGGACAAGGCTATCGCTAAGTCTGGCCGTGCAATTTGGGAATGTCTATTTGTTCACTTGTAGGCTTTATCCATTGTAGAGCAAGAGGCAAACACTATCATGAACCTAAATATATGAAGATCATGAGGTGTAGGAGGGGGAAGTTTCTTGCACCTACTCCTCACGATTGTGAGGATCTTACACCTATAATTGGGCATAATATCCCTCCCATTCTTGAGGAGTAGGCATAAGATCCCTTCTTTTCTCCATGAAGGATATTCTCAAATGTAAGTTCCCCCTCCAAATTCATTAGGAAATTTCTTCAAGTGATTTAGGAATGAGGGTGAATATTATTATGATCATAACAATCGGTAGAGTAGGAGGGGAGAGGTTCTTATATTTACTCCTTAAGAGTGTGAGAGATCTTTTCTTGATGCTTCATGGTTTTTTAACACACTTTTGTGGAAGATGTGTGGGATGAAAGTAGGTGGATGTTTTTTTTTTCAATGAAACCTTAATGGATGAAAATATATTTGGACGGCAAGTAGATGTGATACAAGATGATGGTAGCCACAAGTGCATCATAAGAGGAAAGGATGACTAGCAATAGGAACAACTAAAAAGAGACTTGCAATTGTACCACTTTGAAGTGTAACGAACACAAGTTGTGGGGACTTAACTAAATAAAAAAGGGAGTTGTTACATATGTGGGATGAAAGCGGGTGGACAATTTTTTTCAATGAAACCCTAATGGATGAAAAAATAGTCCTTGTTGCCAAAAACAAAAAATGACAATAAGTTGAACAGTTGATGTGTCTATGTGTGAGGGTGTTTATTTGTTGCAGGTTAATGAAGATTGAAAATTCTATGTTTTGAGTTGTTGAAGCTATTCTATGACAACGGAGAAGCGGAGTTTTTTGTTGCAATGCTATTGATGAATTCTTGCCATGGCAAAAAATGTTTTTTTGGCAATGTCTAAGGAGAGCACGTGAGATGGAAGGGATAAATGCCGAACTATGGAAAGCTAAGTATCAAGTTGTTAGTCATTGAGTTTGAGGATGTTGGAAAAGAAGTGATGTTTTGTGTTTGCTGTTGTGTGGAAGAAGAATATTTCATTCTACTACTTTGTTTTTCTTGCTTGAAACACCTAAGTTCCAATGTGCATTGTACCTCATAATGGGAGATGCACATTTAGTAGTTGAACATAGGGGTTGAATCACGAAAAATGATGATTGGTTCTAGGGGTGTCGTAAGCAATCCCTATGGTTGAGTTTGGGGTTGGGGTTTATGCATTGTTTTTCAATTTTGTGTATGTGCTTGTGATGTTTAGAAGAAAGAGTACCCATGTTTTTGGGAGCTTTGAGGTTGAAGTTGTGGTTTTGAAATTCAACATTGTGAGAATTTATGAAATTTTAGGACTTTGTTTCATCCTTCTAATAATTCACAGTAGATTGTTAGAAGCAAAATTTGTTGAAGTGTGTAGAGGACTCATTGTGAAGCTAAGGGGTAGGGTTATTCATGAACAAGGTTTTGCATTGTGAAGTGATTTGTTGTGTTTGTTTCATGTATTATGGCATTAGTCTAGGGTAGAATGTGGGCATGTATTAGTTTGTGTGGTGGTGTCGATATCTATTTACTATGGGTTAACTTTTGAAGGGACCAGTTGCATTTGAGAAAATAATACTAGAGTGTTTTTATCCATGGAAGCCCATAATCCTAATTATTCAAGCATTATGCATTAAAAATATATTTGAGCAACATTATTGTGTGGATGTAATTTGTAAATTGTTCAATTATAAAACTGATGTGAATTTGTTTCCAATTTCTTTTAGTGTTACAAATGCACATTACTTCCAAAAATCAATTATGAAAACTTATTGAATGTGTCAAACCGCATTACAATTGAATAACATAAATGAATTTTTAAAAAAAACTTTGAATCTATTCTCATAATAATTATAAGTATGTTGTTTCATTCCACTTCAAATTTGAAAGATGTTAAGCAAGTGGATAGTTTCAAATTTCCAATTTGAAGAAAAATATTGGCATCAATTGTCCATAGGCTCTCAACTTTAACTTGTTTTCCTTGTTCTACTTTACACAAATTCATTTCTACAAGATAATTGTATTTGTCAAAGTGATAAGCATTGTGCATCAAGGGTCAATCAACAAACATTGTTGATTAATAGCAAACATTTTTCTTGTAGTGAACAATATGTTTAATTGTTCAGAAGTTTGCCCAATCTATTTTTGGAGGCTAAGAAAGTCATTAATAGATTGGGTTTCAACTGAATTGGAGAAGGATATGTTGTTCAGGGTAAGGTAAGGTAACCCATCATTGGCATGTAGGGGTCCAAGCACCCCATTAAGTTGGATTCACATGAAGGATACCTAAGGACATATTTATTTCATTTAACCCTCTCTTGGTTGGGTCATTAAAATGATAAAAGTTTAAGGAGTAAATTAACCTTCATGTTGTTCATATAAGGGGATAAAAAGAAATAGTATAATGGGATTAATTTATTCCTACATTGAGCTATTAAAATTATTGTTGGGCAAGTATAATTCTAAAAATAATTTCTTGCCCTAGTTCTTTCAATTTATTTTTTCAAATAACCTAGATATACTTTTCTAAAAATTAAAAAATTCATACCTTTCAAGGTTTTTACTTTCTTTTTCCTTTTTCATAATTAGCTTTTATTTGTTTCCATATTAGTTGGTTGTAAATTTAGATGATTTTTTAACATAAATTTACAATTTAAAATATTGTAGTCTTAAAAATTATTTAAAATTATTTTGTAAGTTTTGAAATATTTGAATGGCTAGTAGAAGAATTAGCCACCTTAAATCCTAATGTTAAACACACATATTTTACTTTACCCCTAGTTAATCTATAGCCTAAATTCCACCCCTAAGTGTCGCATGTCCCAAAACCCTAATTGCTATTGAAACCATGGTTACTTGATTATAAACTTACACATGGTTCAATTTGTGATGGATCTTAAGGGAACCCAGTTATTTGCTGACCAATCTTCTAAAACCTAATACCTAGGGGGTCTATTATTAACCAAACTCTCATTTGAACTGATACCCATTGATTTTTGTGAAAGGACCAAGCTAAAACCTTTAACTAGTTATGAAAGACTTTTTAATACCCATCCAACGTTAATTAAGATGTAAGGTGGAAAATTTAAATGACAATTCAATGAAAGAGAGAGAAAATTTTAATATTTTGAAATATAATCAAATTAACTTCCTTATTCCACCCTAACTTGAAGCCAAATATAAAAGAATTGAAAATATTTATTCCTAGGGATATTAAGGTATCTCAAAATATTTGTCCCCTCTTTTTACCATAGTCACAATGAAGGTCCTCCTTAAGAATTAGGAATAAGGACTTTGTAGTCCTAGAAATACCAAAAAATAAAAAATAAAAAATGATTGTGTGACACATATAGCTTAAGGTATGTGCATTTAAAAACATTTCAATGTTTTGTTAAAAAAAATTGCATTTAACATTAGTTCACATGTAAATGTTTTATATGTGCTTTGGAACACATGTTTAAAATGTTCATTTAGTAATCCTTATGCTCTTTGGTTGAATTTTTTTGGTAATTTTCATGTTTAAAACATTTTTATCAAAAACTTGAAAAATGCATATGGTATAATTTTCATGGTATTTGATATTTAACAACATCATTTGTTTATGGTTCAAATTTGATGCAATTTGACATAATTTTATTAGATGTATATATTTGCATGAATTTTTAAAATTATCGGGACAAATCTTGAATTTTTTTAAAGGAATCTTAAGGACACTAAATTGTGAATCAAATTTAAAAAATCAACCAACTTTGTGTTTATTGCAACTTAAAAAACACATTGATCATTTCAAATTAAAAACATAATACAAAGGAAGAACATAATCCATAGTTGAATTTTTAAAATTGGAATCCTTTGTAATGTGACAATCCTTTTGGTTATCCTTTTGTGATTAAGAACCCCAACGACAAATCACTTTGCAACTCATTTTTTGGATGATTTTATTCCTTTAGTGTGTATATAATAGAGATAAGATTAATAGAAGATATATCCTTCAAAAACTCTCTTTAGGAGGGAAATGATTCATTAGGTTGGCATTGTGCTTTTTAAGCATTGTATACAACATTGGGTTTCCCATGGGTTTGCTTGGATGAATGATTGCTTTAGGATAAAATTTATTGCAATATTTTGCCAGTGCAACCTTCAACTCAAATACTATTTCCTAGGTCATACTTGCACCATATTTTGTAGAAAATAGTAAATGGGGAAAATTCATTACAAAATGAGTACTTTTAAGCTTATCAATTACACAAATTAGATTGCTAGCACTTGAATATCAAAAGTATAACTATGTAATGATTGTGTCATGAATCGAGTAAGAATTTCTTTACTTGGTTTGTATGGTTTGGATGTATCATGGGTTTGCATGAATCATAATTATTTAAGGATGAATGTTTTTAAATTGTAAAAGTAGGTCCATCAATTGTAAAAGACTTATTATGTATGTTGTTATCACAATCTATCATTGTAGGATGAAATGGGGTGGAACAAAATCTTGTATGAAGAAAAAACCTAATGGATGAAAAGGGATCGGTGTAGTCGAAATGCATAAGGAGACATAAAAGAAGGTAGTTGATGGATTTTTCTATTTTTTAGTTGATGTGAATGTGTGTGTTTGTTTGATGCAAGTAATGGTGTTGAAGGAGTTTGTGGTGTGTTTTGTGTGAATAATATTCAAAGACAACAAGGGAGTCAAACTCTTGGTTCTATGTGAGTGATGGTCTTTTGGGGAGTCAAACTCTTGGTTCTATGTGAGTGATGGTCTTTTGGTTATGGCAAAATTGGCAGAAGAATTGATAATGGAATTGAAGGAGGGAGTGCATAGAGGATAAGATAAAGACAAAATGTTGTAAGAGTTAAGTACCCTGGTTTTTTCTATTTTGAAAATGTGAATAAGAAAGGTTGTTCCTAGAACTTTAGACATTAGTTTGTTGTTTTGGGGTTATTGAGAAGAATGCTCATATTGAGGATGAGAGTCAAACCTTGCCGGTTCTTTTCTGTTTCTATTGTGCATCGAATCAGAAGGTTAGTAATATAAGAAAACATGGTAGACAATGCAATTCTAATGGAAATGATGAATATTCATAACGCACAAAAGAAGGCTTGTTTGAATAATGCATCATTGAAGGATTGTTGGGAAGAATAGTTCGGGATATTGAAAGTTTGTTGGGATGGGAAGAGAAACTCATACAATGGGAACTTCGACAAGGTATTCTAATTCCAACTTGGGAATCAAAGGATCACATTGAGAAGCGCTTGTTGTTAGGACTATGTTATCAAACTTCTTGAGGAAATAGTTGGTCTAAGTGGGGTGGGAAAAAAAGAATTTGGTTTATAATGATGTCAAGTGAGACACCAATAGCCTAAAAAAGAGTGATTCGGAATGATTCGATCCACTAGTCCGGCAGAACTTTGCATGCTATTTTGATAGTGTAGCAGTTGTGATTAAGAAGATCTGTAGTCAAATGTCCATGAAGATCTAGTGACACAAAAACATGAAGGTGGGTTTGTTTTGTTGTTTTGGATATCTCAAGATTTCAAACTTGTTGATTATCCTAATTAAAATAATGTTGTATGAATCATAGAAAAACACATAGCCCCGTTTTTCATTACATCACATCCAAAGTAACATGCAAATTATTTCCCCATGCTAACTCCAAAACATGAAATATTGAACACCTAATGTAAAGTGGCTTGTGAACAATATGATAAATGGCACCCTTTTAGCTAATCAAAATTATTACCCAATCAAAACCAATGCTATGTTTTATTGGCCTTTTTAGAGAGCTTGTATCATGTTGATATTTAATGGTCCAAACTAAGTTTCATGTTATTTAAAGTATGAACGTCATCCAAATTGTTGTGGCCTTTTTGGGGAGCCTTGTATCATGTGCATTTTGAGTCCAAACTTAGTTTCATGTAATTTAAAGCATGAACTTCATACAAATTATTGTTTACATGCACTAGTAGAAAATGGCCATTTTACAACTGGTCCATGCGACTAAGTTTTAGTTGCAAGCGACATTTGCAACTAAAATCTTAATAGTTGCGTTGGACAAGTCGCATAGGACACTAGTCGCAAACGACAACGAATTTTGGATGAAAGAAAAAGTCAACAAAATACGCCTTCATCCTTTGACTTGTCATATACGTATTGTCGTTTACAATTAGGATGCGACTTTTTTGGTGAACAATGGGAACAATTTATGTGTTGCCACGTGTCCCAACTTTTAAT
>Ga0116229_10000662_pt1 | contig 48310 bp, 40 predicted proteins | sample S1TSphgellanicum_3_FD_87313 | JGI IMG/M metagenome (GOLD analysis project Ga0116229, IMG submission 87313) | Host-associated microbial communities from peat moss isolated from Minnesota, USA - S1T2_Fc - Sphagnum magellanicum MG | ecosystem: Host-associated > Plants > Peat moss > Unclassified... | reverse complement strand
TTGAAGACCTTCATGAACGAGACCGGCCCCGAGGCATCTTTGCCGGTCGACTCGACGAGCGCGCCGTTGGGGCGCAGCTCGGAGAACGCGTAGCCGGTGCCGCCGCCGGATTTCTGGATCAGCGCCATCGCCTTGAGGTTATAGAAGATCCCGTCGATCGAATCGGGGACGGGCAACACGAAACAGGCCGAGAGCATCGAGAGCGGCCGGCCGGCGTTGACGAGGCACGGCGTGTTGGGCATGAAATCGCGCCGCGAGAGCATGTCGTAGAAGGCATGCGCGACGCCGTCGACCACGGCATCGGGGTCTTTCCCCGCCTGGGCGGCGTAGGGGCGCTCGGGCTGGGCGACCGCGGAGGCCACCCGCCAGAGGAACTCACGCGGGGTCTCCACGCTGCCGTCGTCCTTCCGGGCGAAGTAGCGCTCATTGAGCACGCGCAAGGCGTTGGGATCGAAGCTCGGCTCGCTGAGGCCGCGCGGAAGTTCGGACATGAGGGCCCTCCTCGACGATGCGGACGCCCGAGGCGTCAAGCGCGCTCGGGCGGAAAAGTGGACGGGGTGATTTCTTGCCTAAAGACTCGAACGCCTGTTCGATCTTGGGCTCCGTGCGAACACGGGTGTACTAGATATTGTACTACCGGGATGGCTCGGATACAAGATATCGCGGTGCGCTCCCTTGAGCATATCTTCAACTTTCGGCGGACAGCGAGCTGTTTTCGGTGGACAACTAGCCCACTGAGGTGGATTTGCCGGGCAAACCGAGGACACGCTGTGGACGGACGCGGGGGAAAGCGTGGAAAAGCCCGCATCTGTGGGGAGTCCATGTTCCGCCCCGACCTCACCGCCACGCGCATCACCGACGTCTCACTGACTGCCCTGGCCGGGCGCGGCATCCGCGGCCTGATCATCGACCTCGACAACACCGTTTGCGCGTATCGCGACCCGGCGCTCATCGACGGCGTGCGCGAATGGGTCGCCGCCGCCAAGGGAGCGGGCTTCGCGCTCGTGATCGTGTCGAACAATTTTCCCGAACGGGTCGGTGCGATCGGTGCGGAGCTTGGTATTCCCGGCGTTCCCAGTGCACTCAAACCGCTCCCCGGCGCCTTTTTGCGCGCGCTGCGCCTGCTCGGCACGCGACGCAGCGAAACGGCGATCATCGGTGATCAGCTCTTTACCGACGTCCTCGGGGCGAAGGTCCTCGGCATGCATGCGGTGCTGACCGAACCGATCGTGGCGAGCGACTTTCCGCTCACGCGCGTGCTGCGCTTCATGGAACGCGCGTTCTTCGCGCGGGGCGTCTAGCGATGCGTCCGTCCGCGATCGTCTTCGACCTCTACGGCACGCTCTTGCGGATCGATTCGCTCGCGGATGCGGCCAAGGCCGTCGGGGCGCCCGATCCCGCGGCGTTCGTCGCGCAGTGGCGGCAGAAGCAGATCGAATACACCTGGTGTCTCTCGCTGATGCAAGACTATCGCGACTTCGATACGCTCACGACGCGCGCGCTCGACTTCACGTGCGCGCGGATGGGCCTGACGCTCGACGCCGATGCACGCCGATCGCTTGCGCAAGCGTGGCTGACCGTCACGCCCTACGATGACGTCGCGCCGACGCTTCGCACGCTGCGAAAACGAGACGTACCGTTAGCCGTCCTCACGAACGGCGTGCGTGCCTCGGCGGAACGCGCGCTGAACGAAGGTGGCATCCGCGATCTGCTCGACGACGTCTTATCGGTCGAAACGGTCCGCGTGTATAAACCCGATCCGCGCGTCTACAAGCTCGCAACCGCACGCTTCGGCTGCGAGCCGGAGCGGATACTTTTCGTGTCTTCGAATGGTTGGGACGCTAGCGGCGCCGCGGGCTTCGGTTTCGCCGTCGCCTGGTGCAACCGCGCGGGCCTCCCCGCCGAAACCCTCGGCTATCCGCCGATGATGACGCTGAAGAAGCTCGACGACGTTCTCGCACTCTTGAGTTGACGGAATCCCATGGTGGCGTGCGCTAGTCCGAGTAAATCTCGATTCCGATATCGCGCGCTGCATGCGCCAGCGCCGTGTCGAGCGTCGCAAGCGGGATCCGGCGGCTCGCTGCGAGTGCGAGATACGCCGCGTCGTACGGCGTGAGATGATAATAGCGCGCCAGATGCAATTCGCTGCCGGCGAAGATGCGCTCCCCAGAGGGGTCGACGACCACCGGAAGATCGCGTAAGAGATCCATCGCCCGATCCACATCGTCGGGATCGATTCGATTCGCCCGTTCCGCGCCGAGCAGTGCGCTTTGAATTTCCCAGCGAAAGAGTGCGGGCACGAACGCACCGGCTACGGCGACTCGCTCGAGAAGCGCGAGGGAATATGCGCGGCGTTCATCGGGAACGAACCAGCCCACCGCGACCGAAGCATCGAGGACCAGCAAACCCTAGAACCGGTGATCGTCATGCATGGCGTCACGCATGCGACGATCTGGCGCGGGCCACGGTCCTTTCCCCTCGTTTCGTTTCGCGACGCGCTCGGCGATCTCACGAATCCGGGCGACCGTTTCGGCAGCCGTGGAGCGTCGCAAGGGCCGAATTTCGGCCACCGGGTCACCGTTTCGCGCGATGACGATCACCTCGCCGTTTTCGACGCGCGAGATAACCTCGGAGAGACGTGCCTTCGCGTCAGCGATTCCGATGGTCATTCCCATGAGACTAGTCTATTCTAGATGACTACCTACGGTCAAGTGACTTCCGGCATCACCCGCGACGGACGGTGATCTCCTCGCAACGTTCCAGATAATAACGCGCCGGGCCGTCCGTCGCATCCGAGAACGCGATGTCGGCAAACGTCGACCGCGCCGCATCGACGTCTCCGATCTCGAATGCGGCGAGGGCATCTTGGAAGGCACTCGCGCGCTGTGACCGACGCTCGATGGCATCCGGCGTCTCGCCGCTGAAACATTCGAAGACCTCGAGTGCCTGGCTCTTGCCCTTCACGTACGTCGAACCGAGCCGGCGCACGAGAAACTCGTGCGGGTCGACGAGCGCGTCGTAGGCTTGGCGGCTGATGAGGATCGATGCGCCGAAGGTCTTCGTCGCACTCTCGAGTCGCGATGCGGCGTTGACGGCGTCGGCGATCACCGTCGTTTCCATTCGGCCGCGTTCGCCGATCGTCCCAAGCATCAGTTGGCCCAGGTGTATGCCGATGCCGGCCGCGATGCGCGGCTTGCGTTCGCGTTCGAGTTGCACGTTGAAAATTCGCAGTTCCCGTTGGATCGCTACCGCCGCGCGCAGCGCGTCGCTCGGTGAAGCGGGAAAGAGCCCCATCACGGCATCGCCGATGTACTTGTCGATGAATCCGTTGTGCTCCCGAACGAGCGGGCCGACGCGCCGCATGTAGTCGTTGAGGAAGCGAAAGATATCCGGCGGTGCCATCCCCTCGGAGAGTGTCGTGAACGACCGGATGTCGGAGAAGAGCACGCTCATCGTCTGGAGCGTACTATCGCCGAGCTCGACGTCGACGATGCTCGCGCGGTTGAGGAAGTGCAGAAACTCCGTCGGGACGAACCGTGACTGGGCGTCGTTGATGCGTTCCAAGTTGGCATTTGCGCGCCGCAACGTTTCCTTTGCCTCCGCTTCGGCATCGATCCGTGCGCGATACGCGACCTCGACGCGCGAGGCGAGTTCGATCGCATCGTACCCGCGCGAGGCTTGGCGCGCAGCCTCGGCGAGCAGGGCGCGCTCGTCCGGGTCGATGTCGATGCCGCCCGCGTGCATCGAATAAACGGCGAAGCCGATCAACTCCTGACGGGCCTCGAGCGGGAACGCGATTGCGTGCGCTCCGTCCGTTTGTTCTCGATGCTCTTCGCCCGGATGGCTCGCATTGACCCGCAGGAACGTTCGGTTTGCAAGCAGTTGCAAGACCATCCGCTCGACTTCAGCGGGCGAAAGGAAGGCATCATCCCACCCGGCCGCTGCCTCGCGCTCGAACCGGCCGCCACCCGTGCGACGGTAGACGGCGCCGGATGGGATATCCAGGATCATGCACAGATCTCGCGTCAAGGCATTCGCGATGGTCAGGGCGGACTCCGCATACGGAAGGCCGGCGACGAGCCGAGCGGCGCCGTCGCGTGCGCGGCGCTGGCGGTCGAACAAGACGCGCTCGACGGCGCTCCCCGCGATCCGGTAGAGTGCCGGCGCGAACAACCCGAGCACGATTGCGACGATGATGTTCACGACCAGCACTCCGGTCGTGCCCATCCGGCCCGCATACGCGGAGAGCGCCCACTCGATGAGAACGAACGTCGCGATTCCGCTGGCCGACAGCAGCGCCGCCACCGCGGCTCGATTGAAGACGAACCCGACGTCGAGCAGACGGCGATTGAGCAAGGCATATGTCAGGCCGAGCGGCACGAGAAACGTCACGACGTCGACGAGCAACGTTCCCGCATGAACGAACGTTCCGAAGACGCCGGCCAATTCAAAGAGGACGCTCGCCACGAGGCCGACGGCAATTGAGCCCGACGCCCAGGCCAGACGAGTGCGTTCTCCGCCGCGCGCATCACGGAAAGCCAGCGCCGCGCACACGAGCGTAACCGCCGGCAGCGAGACGTTGAGCGTGATGGCCGGAACCGTCTGTGCGAAAAACCAGCTGTTCGGATCGATCGTTCCGATCCAGGCACCGGCGATTTCGATCACGCCTTCGATCGCGGTGAGCGCCGCAATCGAATAGGCCACGAGCGTCATCAGGTTCCGAAGGCGCGAGATGGGCCGTGCGAATTGCGCGGCATACGTTGCCAGCAGAACCGTAGAAATGGTAATCGCCGTAAATCCGATCGCGCCGACGATGGCATCACACGCGGGCGACGACGTCATCCAGAAATTTTCCGGCGTGATCGCCACGCCGAGATTCGCTAAAATGAGCACGAGCGCGAGGATCTGGGCCTCCGTACTATCGCGACGGCGCCAGAGAATCAGGGCTGCGACGAACACACTCCACAACTCGCCGATGACGCTGAGCACCTGGTCCCAACCGTCGTCACGCCAAAACTTCCCCTCGAGGAGGGACCACGCCGTGAACGAGACGGTCGTGCGAACGCCGTGACGGTGCACCGGGAGTACGATCCGCTGACCAGCGCTCGGCCCGTTCTGAAGACGGTAGCGTTCGGCCCCGGTGAGGTCGCGCAGATCGATCGTGTCGCCCGTGCGCAGCCCTGCGCTCGCGGCCGGCGAGCCGGGAATGATCGCGCTCACGCTCACCACGAATGGTTTGCCCGAAGGGATGAGCGTCGCACCCGTATCGCCGTTCACCGCCATCGTCATCCAGAGTGCAACCAGGACGAGCACGGCAGCAAGTCCGCCTAGGGTGAGCAGAAACGGCTGCCGGCGCCGCGCGGCGCTGCTCACGGTTCGGTCATTCGAGGATCCGCGGCCGCAAGCGACCGCAGCGCGTCGAGCACGTCGCGCAGCGACGCATCCGTCGCGCGCTGATTGACGATGCAGATGCGCAAGGCCCGCCGGTCGCGCACCGTCGTTACCGAGATGACGCCGGCGCCGCTTTCTTGGAGCGCGACCGCGAGATCTTCGGTGAACGCCGCGCGAACGTCGTCGCTCAGGCGCTCCATGAGCCGATGGCGGAAGCACACGACGTTGAGCGTGACGGGTGCGCAGAGCGCGAAGTCGGGATCGGCTTCGATCAGGGCGCCGAGCCGGCGCGCTTGCGCGACGTTTTTCGCGATCGCCGCGCCGATGCCGGCCGCGCCGAATTCGCGTACGGTGAACCAGACCGGGAGCGCGCGAAAACCCCGCGAGAGTTCGAGCCCGAAGTCGGTGAGCCACGGCATCCCCGCCGCGAGCCCGCGCTCGCGGCGCTTGAGGTAGGCTTCCTCGGACGCGAAGGTCGCGCGATGCAACGCCGCATCTCGAATGAGGATCATCCCGGCGTCGTACGGCACGTGCATCCATTTGTGAAAGTCGAAGGCGAGCGAATCGGCGCGCTCGATCCCGGCGACGAGCGGCTTGAGCCCGGGCGCAAGTGCCGCGAGCGCGCCGAACGCGCCGTCGACGTGAAACCAGAGGCCTTCGCGCGCGGCGAGCTCGGCGAGCGCGGGCAGCGGATCGATCGCGCCCGTGCCGACGGTGCCGGCGTTGCCCACGATGAGGAACGGGCGCGCACCCGCGGCGCGATCGGCGGCGATGGCGGCGGCGAGTGCGGCGAGATCGATGCGATCGGCGTCGTCGACCGGGATCGCGCGGAGCGCCGCGTGGCCGAGGCCGGCCACTTCGAACGCGCGCGTGACACATCCGTGCGTCGCGGTCGACGCATACCCCGTCAGCGGTGCCGTCGACTGATCGACGCCGCGTTCGCGAACGGCCGCGCCGAGCGCGCGCTGCCGCGCGACGAGCACGGCGATGAGATTCGCGACCGACGTGCCCGTGACGAGCAACCCGCTCGCATCGTCGGGAAAACCGAACGCGCGCGCCGACCAGCGGATCACCGCGCGCTCGACTTCGACGGCCGCATGATCGCGGCCGCCGACGTTGGGGTTCATGACGGCGGCGAGAAACGCGGCCAGCGCACCCGTCGGCGTCCCGCTTCCCTGGACCCACCCGAAGAAGCGCGGGCTTACGTTGCCGGAATGATACGGCTGCATCGCCTCGCGATAGAGTGCGTAGTTCGTTTCCGCGTCCGCGGGTAGCTCGTCGAGCGATGTTTGCAGACGAACGCGCACGGCATCCGGCAGCGGCGACCAGGCCGGGGCTTCGGCCAACCCTTGCCAGAACGCGATCGCATCGTCGATCGCCGTATGGCCCAGCGCGCGCAGGCGTTCCCAGTCAGCGGGATCGAGCAATGCGATCGTCCAGGAGCCGCTCGAATGCGCGGAAGATGCGCGGCACCGTGCGGTGCTTATACGGGTAGACGTCGGCAGGATCGTTCAGGTGCACGAGCATCGCCGCGTCGGCTTCGAAGAGCAGGAGCCGCCCGTCCGGTGCGATCGAGCAATCGATGCCGAAGTAGTCCAGACCGATGCGCTGCGCGAGCTCGCGCAAGACGCGCTGCAACGCCGGGCCGAACACCGAATCAAATGCTTCCAAAAAGACGGCTTCTTCGTCGCGCATCCAAGCGTTCGCGGCGTTCTCGGCGTTGTAATAGTGGATCATCCAGCGCGGCGAGATCGCCAGATGATACGGATACGGCTGGCCGTCGACGAAGATGATCCGATATTTGCGATAGAAGCCGTCCGGCCGTTTGAAATCGACGAACGTCGAGAGGAAGAAGTGCGTGCCGTGCGTCCGGCCGAGATAGACGCCGAGGTCTTCGGGGCGCTCGAGCTTTTCCAGGTCGTGACCGGCGTGCGAATCGATCGGCCGGATCAGGATCGGTAGCGCCGGCGGCGCGGCAAGCAACTCTTCACGCGTGCGCGTGACGGTCTCGGGAACGACGGCGTCGAGCCCGGCGAGCACCTTGACGATCGCGGCGCGCTGGGTCTTGAACACGTCGACCGGGTCGTTGAGCACCGGCCGCGTTTGTGCGCGCAGCACGAGGCCCGCGGTCGCGAGCGTGCCGGTCGCGTGGGCGGACTCCGCGATCGCGTTCATCATGATGTCGTACCCCGGGAGGGTGATGCCGGCGAGTGCGTCGGGACCGGTGAGATAGAGTTTATGCAGCGTCGTCGTTTGCGGGTCGATCAGAAAATCGAGCGGCACGTTCGTTTGCAGATCGCCGGGTGCGTAGAGGGCGAGCAGCCGGCGTACTTCGCGCGGAGCCACGGCGCTGAAGAGCCGCCGCCGTTCGAGGACGAACCGCTGGTGCTCGAGCGCAGCCGGCAAATTCCCGCGCAGTTGTTCAAGTTCGTACAGGGCTTGGTGCGCGAGCAGATGGTTCGGATCGACCGCGAGCATCCCGGCGTACGCGCGCGTTGCCGCCTCGACGTCGCCGCGCCGCAGATGAATCTGTCCCTCACCCGCATAGGTGCTGAGCTCGCGCGGGTCGGCGTTGCGAGCGGCGCTATAGGCGTCCAGTGCCGCGTCCGCATCGCCTCGTTCGTCGAGGGCCAGCGCGAGGTTCACACCGAGCGCCGCGATGCGCGGATACGTCGCGACCGCTTCCCGGAACACGGCGATCGCATCGTCGAGCCGGCCCTGCGCGCGCAGCGCGATGCCCTGAGAGTTATAGGATGCCGGATCGCTTGCCATAGTGCCGATGCCGCTGCTTAAGACCGCGCTCCGGCCTTTCCCCCGCGTTTACATGAACGGCTCGACGGACGAGAGGACGAGTCGATACGGCACGTGTGGGGTGAGCGGGGAATTCCCCTCGAGGATCACACACGCGATGCCCTTGATTTCGCCGACGCGCATCCGATTTGCAGGGCTCGCTCTTTCCTGAAACCTGGCCAGGACGGTTTCCGCGGCGCCATTGTCGCGGTCGGCCTGATGTTGAAAAGCGTTCAGGAAGTCCGCGGCGCGGAAGCGACTCACCACGTGCGGCTTGCCGGCCGAGCGGAGCCTGACGAAGACGTCATGGTCCTGGGGATAATCCAGCCAGGCGAAGACCTCATCGTTGGGGGCCGCTGCCCAGATGGCGAGTTGCTCGAGAACCGTCATGGCGTGCCGTTCGTCGGACGGCCACGAAGCTCCGGGGTCGGGTTGCTTCCTAGAGCGACGGGCAGGGATGCCCGCATGAAAGCGGTTTAGGAGATGCGAACCCCGCGGGGTGTCCGAGCTGCCCAAAAACTACGATCCCGCCGAAGTCGAACCGCGCCGCTATGCCGAGTGGCTGCAGGCCGGCGTCTTTCACGACGAGCCCGATCCGGCGCGGCCGCCATTCATCATCTCGATGCCGCCGCCGAACATCACGGGCAAGCTCCACCTCGGCCACGGTTCCACGTACACGCCGATGGACGTGCTCACGCGTTACCATCGGATGCTCGGCGAAAACGCCGACTGGATTCCCGGCCAAGATCACGCGGCGATCGCAACCGAAGCCGTGGTCGTGCGCGAACTCGCGAAAGAAGGACTGACCCGCGACGCGCTGGGCCGTGAGGCGTTCGTGCAGCGCGTGTGGCAATGGCGCGAGGAATACGGCGGCACGATCGACGCGCAGTTCAAGCGGCTCGGTTTCGGCGCCGATTGGGCGCGCGATCGTTTCACCATGGACGAAGGCCTCTCGGCCGCGGTCATCCGCGTGTTCGTCGACCTCTATCGCGATGGGTTGATCTATCGCGGCACGCGCCTCGTGAACTGGGATCCGACGGCGCAGTCGACGGTCTCCGACGCGGAGATGGAAAATGTCGAACGCGACGGCTTCCTCTGGCACATCCGGTACCGTGGCGAAGACGGCGGCCCGGGTCTCGTGATCGCGACGACGCGGCCCGAGACGATGTTCGCCGACGTCGCGGTCGCCGTGCATCCCGATGACGAACGCTATCGCGATCTGGTCGGCAAGAACGTGATGCTGCCGCTCGCGAACCGGCCGATTCCGGTGATCGCGGACGCGGCGGTCGAACGCGAGTTCGGCAGCGGCGCGGTGAAGGTCACGCCGGCGCACGATGCGACCGACTACGAGATCGGCCAGCGCCACGATTTGCCGATGCCCAGCGTGATCGGCTTCGACGGCGCGCTTTGTGGCGATGTGCCGCCCGCCTATCTCGGGATGGATCGCGCGCTGGCGCGCACGACCGTCGCGCGCGACCTCGCCGCGAGCGGGGCGCTGGAAAAAGAAGAACCGTACGTGGTGAAGGTGCCGATCTCGGAACGCAGCGGCGACGTGATCGAGCCGCTGCTCTCGCTGCAATGGTTCTGCAAGATGGAACCGCTCGCCGCGCCGGCGCTCGCCGCGTATCGCGATGGCCGCTTGCGGTTCGTGCCGGAGCGCTTCGGCCGCACCTACGAACAGTGGCTCGAGAACATCCGCGATTGGAACGTTTCGCGCCAGATCTGGTGGGGCCATCAACTCCCCGTTTGGTACACGCCGTCGGGTGACGTGATCGTTGCCGAAACGGAAGCCGAAGCGCTGCGCATCGCGCAAACCGACTACGGCACGACCGACGTACGCCGCGATCCCGACACGCTGGACACGTGGTTTTCATCCGGCCTTTGGCCGTTCTCGATCCTCGGCTGGCCTGCGGCGACGCCCGAACTCGATCACTGGTATCCCAACCAAGTGATGATCACCGGCCGCGAGATCATCTTCTTGTGGGTCGCGCGGATGGTGATGCTCGGCCAGAAGTTCGTCGGCCGCCTGCCGTTCACCGACGTCTTCATCACGCCGCTGGTCTTCGATCTGCAGGGCCGCAAGATGTCAAAATCGCTCGGCAATGCCATCGATCCGCTCGATCTGATCGAGAAATACGGCGCCGACGGCTTTCGCCTGGGGATGCTCATGCAGATGCGGCTCGAATCGCAAGAGCTGCGTTTCAACGAGCAAGTCTGCGATCAAGCGAAGCGCTTCATCACGAAACTCTGGAATGCGCTGCGCTTCATCGCGGCGCTGCCGGAGGGACTCCCGCGCGCGTCGCTGCTGCCGCCGGCCGATCAGCTGACGATCGCCGACAAGTGGGTGCTCACGCAGTTGCATGCTTGCGTCACCGACGTGACGCGCGGCTTCGATACGTACGACTTGGGCCCGGCGGCGCAGCGGCTGCACGATTTCGGCTGGTACACGGTTTGCGATTGGTATCTCGAATCGACCAAGGCGGAATCGCAGAAGCCGACCCGCGCCGCCGTGCTCTCGTTCGTGCTCAACACGCTGATGCGCGCGCTGCACCCGATCGCGCCGTTCGTCACCGAAGAGATTTGGCAGCATCTGCCGCACGACGGCGCGACGATCGTCACGGCATCCTGGCCCGACGTTGCCGAGATTCCGACGTTCCCGGCCGAAGCGGCGATGTACGACGCCTTCATCGCGGCGATCGACCGGATCCGCAACGCGCGCGCCGAGCTCGAACTCAAGCCCAGCGAACGCGTCCGGGTGCGCTCGGCGCCGTTGCCGGAGGCGATCGTGGAGCAGTTTTCGGCCCTCGCGCGGGCCGAGATCGTGGTCGATCGCGCACTTCCCGCCGAGCGGCCCTTCGCCGATCTGCTCGCGCAGATCGAGATCGTCGCCGATCCGGCGGTTCTGCGCGAACGCTACGCGCGCGAGATGGCAACGCTCGACGACGAGGTCGTGCGCGGTGAGAAAAAGCTCGCGAACGAGAACTTCGTGGCGCGCGCGAAACCCGATGTCGTCGCCGCCGAGCGGGAGAAACTTGACGGGTACCGGCGCGAACGCGAGCGCGTCCGCGCCGCGCTCGAGGCGTTGCCCCCGGCGTGATGTGAGCGCGCCCCTCAGCGTCGCGGCGTTCGCGGCCGAAGCGGCGGTACGGGAGGCGCTCGAACGGCGGATGCGCGGCGAACGCTTCCCGATTCGGTTCGGGTTGCTCGACGACCCGACGGCCGTCGCCGCCTCCGCGATCGTCGCGCTGGTCGCGGCGAATCCGCGCGGCGAGCGCCGCCGGCGCGCCCTCGACGCGCTCGGCGCGCGGAGTCTCGCCTTCGCCGGCCGTCCGCAGCGCGAGCTCACGACGCGCCCGGCGTCGCAGCGCGCCGCGATGCGCGAGCTGGCGCTGCTGGCGCAGTATGTGATCGCGTGGTCGCAGTGGGAGGCCGACGATCTCGCGTCGCTCTGTAACGTAAGCAGCGATCGGATTCGCGTCGAACCGCCGCCGGCGGTCCCCGTCCGCCGGCCCTCCGGCGCCGTCAATGCGAAGGCGATTTGTATTTACGCTCCGGGTGTGCGCGCAGAGGTGACGGCGCTCGTCGTGCACGCGCTCGACGACGACGAGGAATGGCGCGAACGGATCGTGGTCGGCGATCCGGCCGCCTGCGCGGAATCGAACGCGCGTCACGAAGCCGACGTCTCGGCGGCGCTGCGTTCCGCGCGCGCCATCGTGGTCGTCGATCCGCAGCATCCCGGCGTCGCGATCGGCGTCGCTCCGCTCGGCAAGCCGCTCGCCGTTCCGGTGACGAGCGGCGCGCGCGAATACCTCGACGGCACCTTCGTCTACGATCCGTGGGACCCGCGCTCGATCCGCGCTGCCGTTCGGGCCGCCTGCGAGGGCGGACCGGCACGCCTGCGGCCGCGTACGGCGCTGGCGCCGCGCGAGGCGCCGCGACCCGCGATCGCGCCGCGCGTCTCGCTCGTCGTGCGCACGCACGATCGGCCGCGCTTTTTGGCGCGCGCCCTAGCGAGCATCGAAGCGCAAACCTATCCGAACATCGAGACGATCGTCGTCGTCGACGGCGGCGCACCGGTCGACGATGTGCTCGCGGCTCATCCGCCGACGCGCACGATCGTGCACCGGACGGCGCTCGGCCCCGTACGCGCGCTGATCGCCGGCATGGCGGCGACGAGCGGCCGTTACCTCGGCGTGCTCGACGACGACGACGTGCTTTTCCCCGATCATTTGGAGCGCCTCGTCGGCGCGCTGCTGGCGGCGGACGGTCGTGTCGCGCAGAGCATCGCGACGGCGCTCTACGCACGCGCCGAAACCGATCGGTATCGGCTCTACGGGGCGGCAACGTTCTTGCGCCGCGTCGGCCGCCCCGATCGCCTCCACGTCGAATACGGGAGCGGGCCGATGTCGGTCTTGATCCGGCGCGATGCGTTCGAGGAGAGCGGCGGGTACGATCCCGCGCTCGAACATGCTGAGGATTGGGAACTGCTCATTCGCCTGAGCGAACGCGACGACGTCGTCTTCGTTCCGGAAGTGACCGCGGGCTACACGATCCGGCCCGAGGAGGCGACGAGCCTCATGCAGACCGGCGGCCGCCGAATGATCGCCGCGCAGCAGCACATGATCGCAAAGGTGTCGCTCGCCAAACGTCCGCGGCTCGAACGCGCACGGCGCGTGCTCTACGAACGGACGCTCCGGCGGGGCGGAATCGCAACGTTTCCGCCGCCGGTGCCCGTCGATGGTGACTTCCTGTGGTAGACGCACCGCTCGAACTTACGCTCTCGAATGCGGCGGACGTCGTAGCCGGTTTACGCGCGCATCCGGCGCCACTGCGGACGCGTTTGCCGAACCCGCGCGCGGTGCTCGCACGCCGGTTATGGGATGAAACCATCGCGGCCGCGGACGCCGACCGCGACGCGTATGCGGAAATCTTTCGCGAACGCGTGCGCGCCGCCTCACCGCCGTCGGCAACGCTCGATCCGCTCGTCGGCGAAGCCCTCGCGCTGGCCGCAACGCTGATCGCCGATTCGTGGCTGCGCGTGCGCATCACGGAAGAGGTGGCGGGACGGCGCGCCGGCCGCGTGCGGATCGACGCATCGGCGGCCGTAAATTTGCGCCGCGAGCCGGCTCCCGAGCGCTACGTTGCGGTCGCAATCGCGCCGTACGAACGGGCGGAAGAAGCCTTCTGTCAGGTCGCGCTCGGCGATCTGCACGTCCCCGTACGTTACCTCGGGCCCGACGCCGACTGCACGGGCGCGCTCGCGATCGTCGACGCCGCCTGGGACGGACCGCAGCGCGCGGCCGCGCTCACGCGCTTCGGCCGGCCGCTCCTCGTCGCGGCGAGCTCGGGTGCGCACGAGACGCTCGCCCCGGCCGCCGTCTACGATCCGTTCGCACCCGACTCGCTCGCGGAAGCCATCCGCGCCGTGATGCGGCTCGGGTAACGACTGACCTCCTCTGTGAAAAACCGTGCATACCTTGAACGAACGTTCAAGGTATGGCGCGATTCCCAACATTGGGGGTCGACGCCCTGTCGCGATTGGCCCGTGATCTGCGCGCCGGTAGCCGTTCGCTCGCGCGCCCCAGGGCTCGTCTCTGAAAAGAGCGACGAGCGATCGTATTCGCCAAAGCGAAGTCAGATATAATTCTTTGAATCGTTCCAGAGGGTGCGTATCGGTACGCGTAAGCCGTGGCAATGCAAAAACGTGAGGTCGTTTTCGTACGGCATGACCGGTAACGTGGTCGTGTAGTGCGCCACGGGTTGGGCTCCGGTGTAGTAGCGGTCGTCCTTCCAGCAGCTGCCGCCGAGTTCGAGCACGTCCTGACCGCTCGCGGCGCCGTACCCCCACAACCAGTATTGGTTGTGTCCGCTGATCACGGGCAGCGTTGGTTCGAAGAAGCGCAGCGCGCTAGCCTGGCCGTAATCGACCGCGAAAATGACCGTCTGCGCGCGCTCGGCCGGCGGCAGCGAATCGTATGCGCGCCGCACCGCTGCGGCGAACTCGGGCCAGCCGTGCATGTCCGCATAGTCGGAGCCGATCGCCGGCACATCGCCGTGTTCGGTTCGCAGCGATTCGCGCGGGAGCGGCGTCAGCCGCCAAAGCACCGCATCTTGGTACGCAACGAACGTGGTTTCGCTCAAGACCGGAAGTTCGACCGGCAATTCGATGAGCGCAAAGACGACGGCATACGCAACGATCGCGACGCGGAGCACCGGCGCGCGAGCCGTCCAAGCGGCGATCGGGATCGCGCCCGCGGCGATCACGATCGGATAGACGTCGGCGGGATAGTAGTGCTTGCCGTGCAGCACGATCATCTCGAGGATCAGCACGAGATAGGTGTAGCCGAGAAAACGGAACGCCGGAGTGCGCAGCAGCCAGACGACGCCGATGATCCAGAGCGGTGCGAGAAACAGATTCGTGATCGCCGCTTCCAGCACGAGATAGAGCAGCGGTCCGATGATCACGTTCTTGCCGTGTTGACCAGCTTCGAGCAGTTCCCACATCGGGAAGCCGTTGCGCGCCTGCCAAACGAAGTTCGGCAGCACGACTAGCGCGCCGAGCGCGATCCCCGCGAGCGCCCAGCGCGACCGCAAGATCCGGCGCTCCGGTGTCAGCACGAGCCCAACGAAGAGCGCCGCGAAGAAGAACAGCACGGAATATTTGCTCTCGCACGCGATCCCGCCGGCGGTGCCGACGGCGAGCCACCAGCGCGGATCGGCGCCGCGCACGAGCCGGACCAGCCACAGCGCAATGAGTGGCCACAGGGCGAGGCCCATCTCGTCCGGTCCGGCCTTCGCCCCGAACGCGATGAGCACGGGGGCCCCGAGGTACGCGACCGTCGCCAGGGTTTGCGCGAACGCGCCGCCGCCGAACTCCACCACCAGCAGCACCGTCGTGAAGGCGCCGGCCGCTGCGCACAGCGCCGGAACCGCGCGTAAGAGGAAGAGGGAATGGCCGCCGAACTGCGTCAGCGCCGCGAGCAGCGGCACGACCGGAGGCTGGTCGACGTAGCCCCACTGCGGCGAAAAGCCGCAGATGATGAAGTAGAGTTCGTCCCGGAAAAAGCCGTAGTGGGCGTTTCCGACGAGATGCAACGCGAGCGTGAGGAGTGCAGCGATCCAGGGAGCCCGGTGCTTCATTGCCCGACGTACCGCCCGTGGCGTCAAGATGTTCCGGTCCGGGTCGCCGCGCCGGTTGGACGCCCCGGAGGCACGTGCCCCGGGGTGCCGAACCAGGGTGCGATGCCGACCGCCGTAGCACGCCGTCGCGTGCTGATGTCCGCCGATGAAATCGAGCGTGCCATCGCCCGCATGGCCCATCAGATCGTCGAACCGGAAGACGTTCAGACCGGGATCATTTTGATCGGCATCCGGCGCGGCGGCGAGGCGCTGGCGCGGCGCCTCGCGACCAAGATCGGCGAGATCAAGGGCACCCCGCCCGACCTCGGCTTCCTCAATATCAACCTCTACCGCGACGACGACGTCGCGCGCGAGCTCCCCGAATCCGAGATCCGCAGCCAGATTACGGGCCGGGCGGTCGTAATCGTCGACGACGTGCTCTTCACGGGCCGCACCGTGCGCGCGGCGCTGGATGCCGTCACGGATCTCGGCCGCCCGAGCGCGATTCGCCTTGCAGTCCTGATCGACCGCGGCTTACGCGAACTGCCGATTCAGGCAGACTACGTCGGCAAATTGATCCCCTCGAGCCGGCGCGAGCATATCGACGTCGTCCTTGCGCCGCAGACGGCGGCTTCCGATGAGGTCGTCATCGCCGAAGCGTGAACCCCCGGCATCTCCTCGACGTCGATGACGTCTCCCGCGACGAAATCCGCTACCTGCTGGATCGCGCGGAGGCGTTCAAAGGCGCCGAGCCCGCACGCGATCTCCTCGCCGGCGTTGCCGTGCTCAATTTGTTTTTCGAAGCCTCGACGCGCACGGCGACATCGTTCACGCTTGCCGAGCAGCGCGTCGGCGCGGACGTCATCAGCTTCGCGCCGGGTGCCTCGAGCCTCGGCAAGGGCGAGACGATCGAAGACACCGCGATCACGCTGCGCGCGATCGGCGTGCGCGCGATCGTCGTGCGCCATCCGCAGGCCGGGTTCGCCAAACGGCTCTCGGAGACGTTCGACGGTCACGTGATCAACGCCGGCGACGGCGCGCACGCGCACCCGACCCAGGCGCTGCTCGATCTGATGACGCTGCGCAGCGAGTTCGGCCGCTTCGCGGGGCTCAAGGTCGCGATCGTCGGCGACATTTTGCACTCGCGCGTCGCGCGCTCGAACATCGTCGGGATGGCGATGCTCGGCATCGACGTGACCCTGGTTGGGCCGCCGACGCTGCTGCCCGATGCGTTTGCCGTCGGCGGCGTGCGGATCGAGCGCGATTTCGATGCGGTGCTCGGCGGCGTCGACGCGGTCATGATGCTGCGCATCCAGCGCGAACGGATTGCGGGGAGCCTCTTGCCCGCACTCGACGACTACACGCGCAACTATCAGCTCAACCGGCACCGCTTGCGGGCGCTGCGTTCGGATGCGGTGATCCTGCATCCCGGTCCGTACAACCGCGGCGTGGAACTCACCGACGAGGTCCTCGCGGATGGCCGGTCGCGCTACGTCGCGCAGGTCGGCAACGGCGTGTTCGTGCGCATGGCCGTGCTCGATTTTCTCGTCAACGGTGCGAAGGTGGTTGCCTGATGCGCGTCGTCGTGCGCGGCGGGCACGTCGTCGATCCGTTGCTCGGGATCGACGCGCGGCGCGATCTCGTGATCGAGAACGGATTCATCGCCGGGATTACCGAGCACGCCGACACGAACGGTGCGCGCATCGTCGATGCCGCGAACGCGATCGTGGCGCCGGGCTTCATCGACATGCACGTGCATCTGCGCGAACCGGGTCAACCGCACAAGGAGACGATCGCGAGCGGCGCGGCCGCGGCGGTCGCGGGCGGGTTCACCGCCGTCGCCTGCATGCCGAACACCGATCCCGCGCTCGATTCGCCGACGATCGTTGCGGAGGTCGTGCGCCTGGCGGACGTCGCCGCGCTTGCGCGCGTCTATCCGATCGGTGCGATCACGCGAGCGCGCGCCGGCAGCGAACTCGCGCCGTACCACCGGCTCTCCGACGCCGGTTGTGTCGCCTTCAGCGACGACGGGTCGACCGTCGCCGACGCGCGCGTGCTGCGAAACGCGGCGCGCTACGCGCGCGACGTCCCGGGTCCGTTCATCTCGCACTGTGAAGACGCTTGTCTCAAGGGCCATGCCGTGATGAACGAAGGGATTGCCTCCGCTCGGCTCGGCCTCGACGGTAGCCCGGGACTGGCCGAAGACATCGTCGTCGCGCGCGATCTGCTCATCGCCGAGGACACGCGCAAGGATTGGCACATCGCCCACGTCTCGACCGGCCGCGCGCTGGATCTGGTGCGCTGGGCGCGTTCGCGCGGCACCGCGGTGACGTGTGAAGTCACCCCGCATCATCTGTTCTTCGACGACGACGGGTTCGCGTCGTATCGCGCGGCTTACAAGGTGAACCCGCCGCTGCGCGACGATGACGACCGGGCGGCGCTGGTGCGCGGCGTCCGCGACGGGACGATCGACGTCTTCGCGACCGATCACGCACCGCACGGGCTCGACGAAAAGGCGCAGCTGCTCGATGCGGCACCGGTCGGTTTCACGGGCCTGGAGGTCGCGCTGGGCGGGTACGCGGCGGCCGTCCCGGATCTGCCGCTCGCGCGCTTCGTCGCGCTGTGCTCGACGAACCCTGCGCGCATTCTCGGCGTCCCCGGCGGTTCGCTCGCCGTCGGCAGCGCCGCCGACGTGACGATTTTCGCCGAACGTCCCTGGACGGTCGACGCGCGCTTGTTTCACTCGAAGGGGAAGAGCACGCCGTTCGACGGCATGATCTTGCCGCGTCGCGCGCTTGCGACCATCGTCGGCGGCGCGGTCGTGTACGAACACGGGCGGGTGATGCCGCGCGAAGATCACGAACCGGTGACGGTATGAATCGCGCCTTGCTCTTGCTCGCCGACGGAATGCGTTTCGAAGGCAGCGGCCTCGAAACGACCGGGATCGCGCTCGGTGAAGCCGTGTTCTATACCGGGATGACCGGCTATGAAGAAGCGCTCACCGACCCATCGTACGCCGGGCAGATCCTCGCCTTCACGTATCCGATGATCGGGAACTACGGCATCTCCGGGACGGTCTCGCAACACCCGCACGCCTGCGTCGCGGGCGCGGTGATCAAATCGCTCGCACGGCGGCCGTCGCACTTCGAGAGCAAGACCGATCTCGGCAGCTGGCTCGACGCGCAGAAGATCCCGACGATCTCCGGCGTCGACACGCGCGCGCTCACCATCGTCCTGCGCGAGCATGGGACGATCGCCGCGGCGCTCGCGGTCGGCGACGAGGCGATTGCGAAAGCGGAGACGGAACTCGCGCGCTATGCGCGCGAGGCGACGACGCGCGGTCTGGTGGCAAGCGTCGTCGATGCCTATACGCCGGGTGAGCAGATCGGCGCCGGCGCGATGAACGTGGTGCTGCTCGACTGCGGCGTCAAACGCGCGATCATCCGCGAACTGACCGCCCTCGACGCGCGCGTCACCGTGCTCCCGTACAACGCAACCGCCGCCGAAATCGAAGCGTATACCCCCGACGCGCTCGTCATCTCACCGGGCCCGGGCGATCCGCAGGATCTCGCGCCGACGGTCGAGGTCTTGCGCGAACTCAAAGGCCGTCTGCCGATGTTCGGCGTGTGTCTGGGCCATCAGTTGCTGGCGCTCGCGTGTGGGGCGACGACGTACAAACTCCCGTACGGTCATCGCGGCGGGAATCAGCCCGTGAAGGACGTGCTGCGCGACGAGGTGCTCGTGACCGCACACAATCACGGCTACGCGGTCGACGGCACGTCGCTGCCGGGCGATCTGCAAGCGACGATGGTCAACCTCAACGACGGCACGAACGAAGGCTTCCGGCACCGCTCGCTACCGATCGCCGGCGTGCAATTCCATCCGGAAGCCTCGCCCGGCCCGTTCGATGCGCGGTCCCTGTTCTCGCAGTGGTTGGATACGCTCCCGGGCCGGTGAGCGTCGCCCAAGCGGGGCAGGCCCCGGCGGTTCCGTATCCGCGCCTGCACATCGTCGCCATGGGGATGCACGCCGATCGCCGCCGGGTCGCGCCGCACGATCGCTTCACGGTCACGATCGACGTCGTCGTCTCGGAGAAGCGCGACCGGCTCGACGAGCTCGTGCTGGGCAATTTCGACGACTGCACGATCGTCGGCGACGAACGCCGGCATACGGCGTTGCCCACCGGCGGCACGCAGTTCCTCGAAGTGCTTACCCTCGAAGCGGGTTCGCCCGGGACGGCGATGATCACGGCGGCGCATCTCGACGCGATCGATCCCAAGGTCGGCCATCCGCTGCGCTACTCGACGGACCCGGTTAGCGTGCAAGTGATCGCCGCCGCGCCCATCGATTCAACGTATGTGTCGTGGTCGGCGCGGTTGGGTCGTTACGCCCGCTGGTTCACCGTCATCGTCGGCGCGCTCGCGTTTGCGGCATTCGGCATCGCCGTTGCACTCCGTCGCCGAGCGCGGCCACGTCCCGAAGCGCCGCCGGTCATCGCGCAGGCACCCGCCGTGCCGTTGCCCGCACCGCCGAATGCGCTCGCACTCGCGTTCGACGCCTTCTCGCTCGCGCGGGACGAACGCACGCTGCTCGCACTGCGCGCGCAGCTGTTCGCCGAAGCCGGTGTCCCCGCGGGCGCGACGCTCTCCGATGCGCTCGCGCGCGCCGCGATGCGGCGCTCGCTGCGGGTCGCGCTGGTCGAGGCCGAAGCGGCGGCCTTCGGACCCGGCGCTGCGCGCGTGAAGGCGGGCGATGCGCTCGTCGCGGCGGTCGAAGCGTATCTTGCGCCCGGCGGAGACGGACGATGACCCATCCGCGCGCGGTGGTGAGCGCGCTCGCCGAGACGATCGTCGGTCAGACGGAGACGGTCGAAGCGCTGGTGCTCGCGCTCGTTGCGGGCGGTCACGTGCTGCTCGAAGGCGCGCCGGGCGTTGCCAAAACGCTCGCCTGCCGGGCGCTCGCGGCCGCGATCGGCGGCTCGTTCAAACGGATTCAATTCACGCCCGATCTCTTGCCGAGCGACATCGTCGGCACGCGCATCTACGATCAGCGTAGCGGTGAATTCGCAACCGTGCGCGGCCCGATCTTCGCCAACATCGTGCTCGCGGACGAGATCAACCGTGCCCCGGCGAAAGTGCAGTCCGCGCTGCTCGAAGGGATGCAAGAGCATCGCGCAACGATCGGGCCCGAGAGTCTGGCGTTCCCGGAGCCGTTTACCGTGCTCGCGACGATGAACCCGTTCGACGGTGACGGCACCTACGCGCTGCCGTTCGCGCAGCTCGACCGCTTTCTCGCGAAGATCGTGCTCGGCCATCCGTCGCGTGACGAAGAACGGGCGATCGTCGACCGCTACGCGGCGCACGATCCCGTCCTCGTCAGCGCCGTTGCGACGCTCGACGACGTGCGACGCTGGCAGACGGAGTCGCGCGGCGTCTTTCTGGACGACAAGATCCGCGACTACATCATCGACATCGTCCGCGCGAGCCGCGATACGCGCGACGTCGTGCACGGTGCCTCACCGCGCGCGGCACTCGCGCTGGCTGCGCTCTCGCGCGCTCGCGCGTATCTGGAAGGGCGCGCGTTCGTGACTCCCGACGACGTGCGCAGTCTCGCGCCCTGCGTGCTGCGCCACCGGCTGACGTTCGATTATCGCGTCGCCGCGACCGACGGCGATCCGGAAGCGATCGTAACCGGGATCGTCGCGCGCATCCCGGCACCGTGAACGCGCTGCGCGCGGCAATCGTGCGCGGGGCGCGACGCTCGGCGCGGCGCGGCAGCGCCCGGCTCTCGCCCCGGCCCGGCGACGGCCTCGAATTCGCGCAGCTGCGCGGCTACGTCGACGGCGACGATCCGCGTCGCATCGATTGGGCGGCAACCGCGCGCAGCGGCGGGTTGCAGACGCGCGTGTTCTACGAAGAGACGGCGCTCGTGCTCGCCGCGCTCGCCGATACCTCGGCTTCGATGGAGGCCGGCCGGCGCCGGCCGCTCGCCGTGGCGGCGGACGAAGCGCGGCGCGCCTGGTTCGGCGCCGCCGATGCCGACGATCGCGTCCTGCGCATCGACGGGGAAACACTGCTGGCCGGACGCGCGGCCTGCGCGCAGCCGTCCCCGCGCGGCGTCTTTTCGCTCGAGCGGGGGTTGCGCTTTGCGATGCGCGTCGTGCCGCGGCATGCCTCACTGCTCGTCATCAGCGACGGCTTCGGCTTCGATCTTGCCACCACGCAATTGGAAGAGGCCGGCGCGCGTTTCGACGCGACGTTTTTGCTTGCGCGCGATCCGTGGCATGACGGTTTGCCGCTGCGCGGCTGGCGCCGTCTGCGCGATAGCGAGAGCGGTGCGACGCGCATCGTGCGCTTCGGGCGGAGCGCGCGCGAACGCTACGTCCGCGCCGTGGCCGAACGCGAACGCGCGCTGGATCAGCGATTCTCGCGCGCCGGCTGGCGGTTCGGCTTGCTCGATGAACGCGACGGCGTGGCCTCGCTCGAACGCGCTTTCGGCCTGCGATGACGTTCGCGCAGCCGGGCTGGCTCGTCGCGGTGCTGCTCTTCCCGGCGGCGGCGCTGATCGTCGCGCGCGCGGCTGACCGCGGGCGCCGCGCGCAGACGCTCGCGTATTCGGATCTGCCGTTCCTGATCGCGGCGACGGGTACCGGCGTGCGCTGGGAGCGGATCTTCGCCGGCGTCTTCGCCGCGGCGCTGGCGCTCGCCGGGCTGGCGCTCGCCGGCCCGCGGGTCAGCCTGCCCGTGCCCGTGCGCGACGGCGGCGTCGCGCTGTGCATCGATACGTCCGGTTCGATGTCGGCCACCGACGTGCAGCCGACGCGCGCGCAGGCGGCGGTCGCCGCGAGCCGGACGTTCATCGACGCGTTGCCGGCGGGGACGCAGATCGCGATCCTCGCGTTTGCCTCCGGCGCCGCCGTCATCTTTCCGGCAAGCGACGATCGCACGGCCGCGGCTGCGGCGCTCGATGCGCTCCCGCCGCCGAACGGCGGAACCGCGATCGGCGATTGCCTCTTGCTCGCGGCGCGGTCGCTGCCGCCGCTGCGCAAGCGGGCGATCGTACTCGTGACGGACGGCGTCAACAATAGCGGGAACGATCCGATCGATGCGGCGCGGCGCATCGCCGCGGACCGCATCGCGATCTACACGATCGGTATCGGAACCGCGAACTCGGGACAGCTGATCCCCGGCACCTCGGAAGAAGCAGACTTGGACGAAGAGACCTTACGTACGATCGCGGACCTCGGCGGGGGCGCCTACGCGCGGGCGAGCGACGCCGCGACGCTGCGCTCCCGGCTCGGCGATTTCGCGCGCTCGGCGACCTTCGAGCGCCGGCCGGTGGACTTGGCGTTCCCGCTTGCGCTGATCGCCGCGTTCGCGCTCGCCGCGACCGGCGGTACCGCGTACGCGCTCGGGCGCTTCCCATGAGCGACGATCCGCTGCGCGATTCGCGCCTGACGTACGCGCGCGCAACCTTCGACGAAGCGCAAGCGCTTGCCGATCCGTTCGAGCAACTCGCCGCGTGGCTGGCGCACGCGCGCGAAAGCGGCGTCCGGGAGGCGAATGCGATGACCGTTGCAACGGTCGGTGAGTCGGGCACGCCCGACGCGCGGATCGTGCTGCTGCGCGGACTCGATCCGCGCGGCCTCGTGTTCTTCACGAACTACGAGAGCCGCAAAGGGCGCGAGCTCGCGCGCGTTCCGGCGGCCGCGCTGGTGTTCTTTTGGGCCGAGGCCGAGCGGCAAGTTCGCGTCGAGGGGAGCGTGGAACGGCTTGCGCCCGAGGAATCCGATGCGTATTTCGCAACCCGTCCGCGCGGGCATCGCTTGAGCGCCTGGGCATCGCCGCAAAGCCGCACCGTCGCATCGCGCGACGAACTCGACGCGGCGATGGCGCAGTACGAACGAGAATTTCCGGACGACGTGCCGCGTCCGCCGCACTGGGGCGGATACCGGGTCATACCGAAGCGCTTCGAGTTCTGGCAAGGTCGCGCGAATCGCGTTCACGATCGCTTCGTGTACGAGCGGGCCGACGAGAGCTGGAGCCGCTCGCGCATCGCGCCCTAGGCGATGAACACCATCATCGCCGCGACGTCGTCGGGCGCGCCGTGCGCGGGCAGCAGTGACTCGACGAGGGCCTTCGCCGGATGGGGATGTTCGAACGGATGACCGTCGGCGAGCGCGTCACGCAAGCGCGTCTCTCCGCGCAGCAGGTCGCGTTCCCATTCGATGAGGCCGTCGGTATAGAGTAAGAGACACGTCTGGGGCGGCAAACGCAGCGAGCGACTCTCGCTTTCCGCGAGGTCGCGACAGCCCAGCGGCGCGCCGGTCGCAACGAGTTCCGTGACCCCGCCGTCCGACGTCCGTAAGAGCGGCGGCACGTGACCGGCGCACGCGTAGTGCATCGTCCGGCGCGCGGGGTCGATCACGGCCACGAACGCGGTCGCGATGGTGTCGTCCGTTTCGCTGCGCAGCGTCCGGTCGGCGATGTCGAGCATCAGCACCGGATCCGCGCACACGTGCGCCGCGCCGCGAATGACTTGCCGGATGCTGCTCATCGTGACCGCTGCGGCCAAACCATTGCCGGACACATCGCCGACGGAGATGACGAGCCGTCCATCGCCGAGCGCAAGCGCGTCGTACCAATCGCCGCCGATGTTCGCTTCGTTTCGCCCCGCCGCATAAAAAACGTCGAAGCGGTAGCCGGGCAGCGCGGGCATCCGGCGCGGCAAGGCGGCGTCCTGCATCAGGCTCGCGACGCGATGTTCGCGTTCGAATTGGCGCGCGTTCGCAATCGCGGTGCCGGCGCGTCGTGCGAGTTCGGCGAGCGCCGGCAGATCGGCGTTCGAATACGTGCGCCGCGCGGCATCGGAGACGATCCCAAAACTGCCGATCACCCGATCGCCGGCGAAAATCGGGAGTGCGAGATGCGAACCGAAGCCGAGCTGTTTGACGGCTTCGACCGCCGTGTCGCGCACCGAGGTGCGGACGATGTCGATGCCTACGTTCGTGCGGATCACGGGCCGCCCCGTGTGATAGACCTCGACGACGGCCGCCGTCGAGTCGGCGCCGAAAACATCGCAGCAGAACTGTTCGATCGCGCCGGCAAGCGCCGGCTCGCGGTGCCGGGCGGCGATCGTCCGGATCGTGCCGTCTTCGTCGCGCAGCGTGATCAGCGCCCAGTCGCCGAACGCGGGGACGACCAGATCGAACAGGGTCTCGAACGTGGTCCGCAGATCGAGCGACGCCGAAAGCAACGTGCCGGCATGCTCCAAGAATTGGAGCGTCTCTTCGGCCCGCTTGCGATCGTCGATGTCGATTGCGGTAGCGAGCCAGCCTAAATCGTGGGCGTTGCCCGGCACCGGGTAACAGCGCGCGTAATGCCAGCGGTAGACACCGTCGAACCGTCGCAGCCGGTATTCAACTTCGTAGGGCTCGCCCGTCGCGCGTGCCCGCACGACGCGCTCGACGTCCTCCGGATGCAGCGGCTCGCGCCAACGCTCGTTCAACTCGTCGGCCGGAATGCCGGTGAACTCATTGTAATAGCGGTTCGCGTAGATGAGCTTCCGGTTGGCATCCGAGAGCATGATCACTTGCGGCAATTCATCGGCAAGCGCGCGATACCGGGCCTCGCTGCGCTGCAGCCGCTCCGTCGCCGCACGTTCCGCGCTGCGGTCGACGACGTAGCAGATGACCTCGTCGGTAGCAACGCTGCGCGCGCCGCCCAGCGAAACGGCGACGCGGGTGCCGTCTTTGCGCACGTATGCTTTCTCGAGCGGAGGGAAGGCGCCGGTGGCGGCGAGCTGGGCGAGCGCGAGCTCATCGGCCGGCCCGAACTCGGGCGGCGTCAGCGCTCGCCAATCGATCCGGCCCGCGGCGAGATCGTCCGGCGTGTAGCCGACCATGTCCAAGAACGCGGTGTTCGCCTCGAGCACCGCCCCGTCGACCGTGCAGATGAGGATGCCGATCACGTTCGCATCGAAGAGCCGGCGTAGGGAGCGATCGCTCGCTCGGCCATCGACGAGCGCCATCAGCGCCGCCTCGCGACGCTCGGGCCGCAGGCGCCGAGCGGATGATTCATCCTCCGCCACGTTCCCGCTGCCACTCCCCGAATCCCTACGACAAATGCGACATCCGGCCGCGCGCGAGCGGGAATCACTCGCCACGCGACCAACCCATCGCCGGATATGTCCCGGCGGTCCGTTCTCGTCATCGGCTCAGGTCCGATCATCATCGGTCAAGCGGCCGAATTCGATTACGCCGGGGTTCAGGCGTGCCGGGCACTCCGTGAAGAAGGCCTGCGGGTCATCCTCGTCAACTCGAATCCCGCCACGATCATGACGGATCCGGAGATCGCGGACGCCGTGTACCTCGAGCCGCTGACGGTGCCTTCGCTCGAAGCGATCATCGCGCGCGAGCGGCCCGACGCGATCTTGCCGACGCTCGGCGGCCAGACCGGCCTCAACCTGGCGGTCGAACTCGCGGAAGCCGGCGTCCTGGAGCGGTACGCCGTCGAGCTGCTCGGCACGCCGCTCGACACGATCAAGCTCGCCGAAGACCGCGAGCGCTTCAAGGCCAAGATGATCGAGATCGGCGAGCCCGTTCCGCCATCGGTCATCGTGACGGACATCGAAGCCGGCGTCGCGTTTTCGCACGACTACGGATTTCCGCTGATCGTGCGGCCCGCGTACACGCTGGGCGGCACGGGCGGCGGACTCGTCTACGACGAGGCGGAACTGCGCGCGACGCTCCAGACCGGGCTCGACGCCTCGCTGATCCATCAGGCGCTGGTCGAAACATCGCTGCTGGGCTGGAAAGAGATCGAGTACGAAGTCCTGCGCGATCGTGCCAACAACTGCATCATCGTCTGCAACATGGAGAACATCGATCCCGTCGGCGTGCACACCGGCGATTCGATCGTCGTCGCACCCTCGCAGACGCTCTCCGACCTCGAATTTCAGATGTTGCGGACCTCGAGCCTCAACGTGATTCGCGCGCTCAACGTCCAAGGGGGCTGCAACATCCAATTCGCGCTCCATCCCGAGCGCCGCGAATATCAGATCATCGAGGTCAACCCGCGCGTGTCGCGATCGTCGGCGCTGGCCTCGAAAGCGACCGGCTATCCGATCGCCAAGATCTCCACGAAGATTGCGCTCGGACAGACGCTCGACGAAATCCCCAATCCCGTCACCGGCGTCACCAAAGCCGCCTACGAACCGACGCTCGACTACCTCGTCGTCAAATTTCCGCGCTGGCCGTTCGATAAGTTCCCGCTTGCCGATACGCGCCTGGGGACGCAGATGAAATCGACCGGTGAGGCGATGGGGATCGGCCGCACGTTCAAGGCCGCGTTCATGAAAGCGGTGCGCGGGCTCGATCTGAAGTTCGAGACGCTCACCGGCCATGTCTTCGCGGACTGGAGCGACGACGAGCTCGAACGGGTGCTCGCAACGCCGACCCACGAGCGGCTCTTCGCGGTGTGCGAGCTGTTACGACGCGGCCGCGACGTCGACGATCTGCACGCGCGCTCGAGCATCGACCGATTCTGGCTGTGGGAGTTCGCGGATCTCGTCGCGCTCGAGGAACGGCTGCGCAGCCCGAACGTGCGTGGTGAAGACTTGCGTCTGGCCACGGAATCGGGCTACTCGCGGCGCGGGATCCGCGCGCTGACCGGCGGTGTGAGCGCCGACGGCGTCCGCGCGTTCCGCATGGTCGATACGGCCGCCGCCGAGTTTCCGGCGCGCTCGCCGTACTACTATCTCTCGCGGAACGAGATGGACGAGATGCGCCGGCCGCCGCACGAAGCGGTCGTGGTCGTCGGCAGCGGTCCGATCCGCATCGGCCAGGGGATCGAGTTCGACTATTCGTGCGTGCACGCCGCGTGGGCGCTGCGCGAAGCGGGGCGCTCGCCGGTCGTGGTCAACAACAATCCGGAGACGGTGTCGACGGATTTCGATATCTCGGACGTGCTCGTGTTCGAACCGCCCGGCGCCGATGAAGTCGAAGCGGCGTATCGCGCGACCGGTGCGCGCGGCGTGATGCTCGCCTTCGGCGGGCAGACGGCGATCAATCTTGCCGATGAACTTTCGGAGCGCGGCGTGACGATCATCGGCAGCGATCGACGTTCGCTCGACATGGCGGAAGACCGGCAAAAATTCGACGATGCGCTGGCGCGGCTCGGCGTCGCGCGTCCGCAGGGCCGCGCGGCCAAGACGTTCCGCGAAGCGCGCACGATCGCGCGCGAACTGGGCTTCCCGGTCCTCGTGCGTCCGTCGTACGTCCTCGGCGGCCGCGGTATGGAGATCGTCTATAACGAAGGGCAGCTCGCCTCGTACATCGGCAGCGCCCCCCCGCCGACTCCCGGGGCACCGCTGCTCGTCGACACCTATCTGCCCGGCCTCGAAGTGGAAGTCGACGCGGTCTTCGACGGCGACGACATCCTCATCCCGGGGATCTTCGAGCACGTCGAGCGCGCCGGGATCCATTCGGGCGATTCGATCAGCGTCTATCCGACCCAGACGGTGAGCGCCGAGATGGAAGCGCGCATCGTTACGGTTACGCAGGCGATCGCGCGCGAGCTCGGGATCCGCGGGCTCATCAATATCCAGTTCGTCATCCATAAAGACGCGCTCTACATTATCGAGGCCAACCCGCGCGCGAGTCGCACGGTACCCATCATCTCGAAAGCGACCGGCGTCAACATCGTCGCTGCCGCGACGCGCATCGCGCTCGGTGAGAAGTTGCGCGACATGCCCTACGGCACGGGACTCTTGCCGCGGCCGGATTTCTGCGTCGTGAAAGTCCCGGTGTTCTCGTTTGCCAAAATGCGCGGCGTCGAGACGATCCTCGGACCGGAGATGAAATCGACCGGCGAAGTGCTCGGGATCGACGCGACATTCGCGGGTGCACTGCGCAAAGGGTTCGTGGGCGCCGGGATCCGGTTGCCGGCGGAGGGCGGACGGATCTTGGTCTCGGTCGCCGACGAAGAGAAGGAGCGGGCCGTCGACGTGCTCCGCCGCTACGTCGCGCTGGGCTTCGCCCTCGTCGCCACCCCCGGCACGCATGCGCTCTTGGAGAAGCACGGCATCCCGGCCGATCGGGTCAACAAGATCGCCGACGGTTCGCCGCACGTCCTCGACCTGATCGTCCACCGCAACGTGGACCTGGTGATCAACACGGCCGGGGGACCGCGCGATCTGACGGACAATTACCGGATCAGGCGCTCCGCCGTCGAAGCATCGATCGCCGCCCTCACAAGTTTGGATACCGCAAACGCGCTTGTGACGGCCCTCGAATCGAGTGCGGGTCCGCCGCGTTCCCTTCAGGAGTACCAGCAGGCACGGAACGCCGCGATCGCCGCTCAGTAGAGCGCAGCACGATGATATGGAGATCAACGTGGCCGATGGATTGAGCATCGCGACGAATCTGCTCGCGAACGCGGCAAATGCGAATGCCGGGCAGAATCAGTCTGGGCTCTTGACGGCCGCGACACGACTCTCGACCGGTCTGCGGATCAACACGGCCGCCGACGATCCCTCGGGCCTGGCGATCGCACAATCGTTGCAAACGCAGGTGAACGGCTTCGACGCTGCCGTCGGCAACGTCCAAACGGCGACGAACGCCGCCACCGTCGCCGACGGCGCGCTCCAAACAACGACCTCGCTGCTGCAGCGGATCCGCTCGCTCGCCGTCGAGGCGGCCTCCGATTACTCGAGTGACGGCGATCGTGCGAACTTGCAGGCCGAAGTCAGCCAACTGCTGCTCGAAGTGAACCGGATCGGTCAGGACACGCAGTTCAACGGGACGCCGCTCCTCGACGGCGCTCACGCCGGATTCACGCCCGAGCAGAGTGCGCAGATCATCGTCGAATCGAACTCGATCACGAGCGGCGTAACGTTTTATCCATTGTTGGACGGCACGTTCGATACGACGACGCTGCCGAACGACAACTACGAGATCGTGTCGTCGCAGGGCCCCTGGACGTTCACCGGCGCCGGCGAGACGTTCGTGTACAACGACGTTGCGGACACCGACCCGTCCTTTCCCGGCGAATACTTTCCCACCCCGACGCTCGGCAACGGTGTCTATGGTGCCGGTCTCGGAGAGAATGGTGCCACCGTCTCGCAGACCGTGCAGCTACCGGCGGCGGGGACCTACTATCTCAATTTCCTCGCGGGCGAAGGCGGCGGGGCGGCGCAACTCGGCGTATCGGTCGACGGCGCCCAGCAAGGCGGGCTGATCGCGATGAACGCGACGGCGACGGCGTACTCGGTGCCGGTCACGGTCACGGCGGGCGGCGCGCATACGATCACGTTCACGTACCATCAACCGTCGTCCGCGCCGAACGTCGCCATCGCCAACGTGTCGCTCACGAACATCGCGGTCAACGCGCAGTCGGGCGCGGTGTACTCGGGCGCGACGTCCGCGACGACCCTGCTCGTTGCGACGGCCGTCGCGGCGAACGCGAACTTCCAAACGACCGCCGGCGTAGCGCCAACCCTCGACGGCACGATCGAACTGCAAGTCATCAACACCGGCACCTCGATCGCCGCGCAAGCGGCGTTCATCTCGTCGGCGACGGGGATCGTCAGCATCTCGCCGGCGCTGATCGCGCCGGGAACCACGTTCAGCGGTTTCGACAACGTGGCCGTCACAACCGGAACGTTCGGCGCCTCCGACGTCGGAGAAACCGCCTACATAAAAGTTCTCCAGAACGTCGCGGCCGCGACGAACGTGAACGCGCCCGCGCTCTCGATCCAATCCGGCGCCGACGAAGGGGACACGATCCAAGTCGGGTTCGGGGCCGTCAACACGCAGACGCTGCGCATCGCGAACATCAATTTGCTCGTCTCGAGCGCGCAGGATCCCTCGCTCGGCGCGGAAGACGCGATCGGCCAGATCGATTCTGCACTCTCGCGTCTCTTGACGCAGCGCGCCGCACTCGGCGCGCTTACCGTGCGGCTCGGCGAAGATGCCGACAACGACCAATCCGCCGCGGTGAACCTGCAGGCGTCCGAATCGTCGATCGCCGACGCCGACATCGGCCAGGAAACAACTGCCTTCGTACGGGATCAGATCCTCACGTCGATCGGGACGAGCATCGTCGCCGCCGCGAACACGAACGCGCAGACGGCGCTGCAACTCTTCAGGTAGAACGCTTACACGGCGTTAAACCGGTCTTAACGCCGGTCGCGCACACTACGGCTGTGCGCACGTCGATCGTCTCCGTAACGCTAGCCGCCGCTTCACTTGCTTTCGCGCTCGCGAGCGCACCGGTCGCGGCCGCGACGACCGCCCTTACGGAAACCGGATCGACGCTCTTGTATCCGCTGATGACGACGTGGGTGCAAGCGTACGAATCCAATCACCCGGACGTGCGTATCGATACGGCCGCCACCGGCAGCGGCGAAGGCATCGCGCAAGCGGCCAGCGGGGCGGCGACCTTCGGTGCATCCGACGCCTCGGTCCCCGATCCTGGCACGACCGGCGTTGTATCGATCCCGCTCGCGATCAGCGCGCAGCATATCGGCTACCATATCAACGGCATCGACCCGAGCGCGAACCTGCGGCTCTCGGCAGCGTTGCTCGCCGCGATCTATTCGGGTGCGATCACGCATTGGAACGACCCGCGGATCGTGGCGCTCAATCCCGACCTCGCGGCGAAGCTCCCGGCAACGACGATCGTTCCGATCCGGCGTGAAGACGCCTCGGGGGATACGTTTCTGTTCACCGATTTTCTGCGCATCGCCGCCGGAGCGGCGTGGAGTGCGGGCAGCGGGACGCGCGTCAATTGGCCGAGCGTACCGGGCGAACAGCTCGCCAAACAAAATCGTGACGTCGTGCAGTTGCTCGCCGCCGTTAACGGCTCGATCGGCTACGTCGGGATTTCGTACCTCGAGCAGACGAAGAACGCCGGCGTCGGCATCGCGGCGCTGCGCAATCGCAGCGGCGCGTTCGTCGTGCCCGATGAGGGCGCGATCGCCGCCACGGTCGTCAGCTTGCGCAGCGAAGGGACGGGCGCGATTTCCCTGATCGATTTGCCGGGCGCGAAGAGCTACCCGATCGTGAACGTCGAATACGCAATCGTGCGCACGCACGGCTACGATGCGCAGACCGCGGCCGCGCTGCGCGCATTTCTCACCTGGACGATCGACCCCTCCGGCGGCAATTCGGGCGGTTTGCTCGCTCCGGTCCATTTCGTTGCGTTGCCCGACCGGTTGCGCGCGCGCAGCCGCGCACAAATCTCGAAAATACAGTAAGGCTGCGCCCGGGCGTCGTATCCAACCGCCCGTGATCGATTCAGCGGCTCCGGCCGGCGCGCCCGCGGGCCGGGCGTATGTTTTAGGCGGGAACGCGAGCACGCTCGCATTCGTGTCGAGTCTCGTGCCGGAGAACCGGCAAGTCACGGCGTGGCTGGTGCCGCTTGCGTGGACGCCCATCGGCTGCGTCGCCGGCGATGCCTGGCAGCGCGTCAACATCGCGGCCGACAACATCGGCGGCTGGGTCGATCAAACCTTCGCTCCCGACGACGATCGCGCGTTCGTGACGTCGCTGCGCGAACTCGAATTGCTCGGCCGCATCGGCTGGGGCGGCCCGGCGCCGGCCGACTTGCGCGACGACGCGATCGTGAACCCCGACGATCTCCCCGAAGACGTCCTCGATGCGCTCGCGCATCCGCCCGAATCGCTCGCGCAATGTGCGATCTGCCGGCGCACGTGTGTGCGCGGCCATTTCGTTTGGCAAGAGCGCCAGCTCTGCGCCTGGGATTACCACGCCAGCGTCTTCGGCAAACGCGGACCGTGGCAAGATAAACCCTACGAAGACCGCTTCTGGGATACGCTGCCGGTTGCGAAGTATGTCGCCGCGGGATTGCTCGATGAAAATGGCGTCGACGCGATCCTCGCCGTCGACGGCCTCGACGAAGGCTTGGCGCGCTCGCTCGTGCTCGAGGTGATGGCGAACGATCCGGGCGCACATCTGGCGGTGCGGACCGAAGGCGGGTACACGCTCTTACGCGAGCGCGCGGGAGAACCCGGCTGACCGACCGCGCGATCGCGCGCCTGGGCTCGCTGTTCGTTCTGCTCTTTGCGGTCCTCGCGCTGCGCCAACTCTGGATCGCCGTCATCGATGCGCCGGCGCTCGATGCCGACGCGCACAATCCGCGCCGCACGAACGTCGCACAGGGGCGCGGCGCGATCCTAGCCACCGACGGGACGCCGCTCGCGCTCTCGCGCGGCGACCGGCGCATCCATCCGCAAGGCGACGTCCTCGCGCAAGCGGTCGGCTATGCGTCGGCGCGCTACGGAACGAGCGGGCTCGAGGATGCCTACGATCGCGTGCTCACGGCACGCCCCGCGAGCGCGGATCCCTTCGCCGATCTGCGCGCGCTGGTGAGCGGCGGCGCGCGGACGCCGCGCGGCGCCGACATCGTTACGACGATCGATCTGCCGATCGAGCGCGAACTCTACCGCGATCTGGCGCAGTACCGGCGCGCCGCCGGCGTCGTGATGGACCCGCGCACCGGCGCCGTCCTCGCGCTCGCGAGCGTGCCGAGTTTCGATCCCGACGCGCTGGACCGGGAGTTCAGCGCGCTCGCCGTCGACCCGGAAAGCCCGCTGCTCGATCGCTGCACGCAAGGGCTCTACGCACCGGGCTCGTCGTTCAAGATCGTGATCGCCGCCGATGCGCTCGACGCCGGGATCACGACGCCCCAGACGACCTATCGCGATCCCGGCGGCCTGACCGTCGGCAACTTCACCTTTCACGATGATGAAAATGAAGCGATCGGCACGCAGACCCTCACCGGCGCCTTTGCGCTCTCGAGCAACGTCGATTTCGGCCAGGTGGCGCTACAGCTCGGTGCTGCGCGCTGGCTCGACTATGCCGGGCGCTGGGGCCTCGGGAAATCGCTCGACTTCGACCTGCCGGCGGCGCGCGACCGTATCCCGGACCTCGCGGAGATCACGCCGGGGGTGCTGGCCCAACTCGGCTTCGGGCAGGCCTCCCTGCTCGTGACGCCGCTCCGCATGGCGCTGGTCGGGGCCACGATCGCCGACGGCGGGACGACCCCGCGCCCGTTCCTCGTGCGCCGGATCGCCGGCAGCGATACCAGCATCGCGACCCGGCCCGAGCAACTCGCCGAACCGATCGCCGCCGGAACCGCCGCCGAGGTCCGCGACATGATGATCGCGGCCGTTCGCAGCGGGACGGGTCGCGCGGCGGCGCTGCCGGGGGTAACCGTCGCCGGGAAGACCGGGACGGCAACGACGCGTGCCGGCGCGCGGTCCCATGCCTGGTTCGTGGCCTTCGCGCCCGCCGAAGCACCGCGCTACGTCGTCGCGATCGTGATCGAAAACGTCGGCTACGGCGGCACGTACGCGGCGCCGATCGCACGGCGCGTCCTGCGGGTTGCGCTCGCCCAATCGCGAACCTCTCCCTAGTCCGTGAATTCTTCGCTCCTCAACAATCGCTACAAGGTCGACGCCCGCTTGGGGAACGGCGGCATGGCCATCGTGTACTCGGGGACGGATACGCTCTTGCGCCGTCGCGTGGCGATCAAAGTGTTGCGCGATCAGTACGCCGCCGACGACGATTTCGTGAAGCGGTTCTCGTTCGAAGCGCAGTCGGCGGCGAAACTCTCGCATCCCAACATCGTGAGCGTCTACGATTTCGGCACCGAGGACGCGAGCTATTTCATCGTGATGGAGCTGGTCGACGGCGAGACGCTCGCCCATCAGATCGCCGGCTCCGGTTCGATCCCCGAGCCCGTCGCGATCGACTACGGCGTGCAGATCGCAACCGGGCTCGCGTACTCGCACCGTCAGGGCATCCTGCATCGCGACATCAAGCCCGCGAACATCTTGCTCACCAAAGACGACGTGGTGAAGATCTCCGATTTCGGCATCGCCCGCGCCGTCTCGGACGGCTCGCTCGGCGTGACGCAGCCCGGGATGGTGATGGGCAGCGTCTCGTATCTCTCGCCCGAGGCCGCGCAGAACCGCGACGTCGACGAGACCTCGGATCTTTATGCGCTGGGCGTGGTGCTCTACGAGATGCTGACCGGGAAATTGCCGTTCAGCGGGGATACGCCCGTCGGGGTCGCGCTCAAGATCGTCAGCGAACCGGCCCCGGCGATCGACACGGCGGCGACGGGCGTCAGCCCGGCGCTGGCCTCGATCGTGGCGAAACTCTTGCGGAAAGATCCGCGCGAGCGCTTTGCTTCGGCGACCGAACTCGCAAGCGCCCTGCGCGAGGCGCGCGAACGGCCGGCGATCGCGCAGCCCGGTGCCTTCGACGCGACGAGCGCGACGCCGGTCGTGGCGCAGCCGCCGCCGCGCCCCTCGCGCGCGCCGGATCGCGCACCGGAGCGGGAAACCAGCGGCGCCGCCGCCGTCGCGCCGTACGAAATCCAAGATGCGCTGCCCGACGGGATGCGTTTCGCACGTCCGCTCGTTCTCGCGGTGCTCTTGGTTGCGGCGATCGGCGCCGGTTACATTTTGATGACGCGCGATATCTTCGGCCCGGCGCGCACGATCGCCGTCGCCGACTACACCGGCGCGAGTTCGTCGCAAGCGCAGCAGGCCGTCGTCGCGCTCGGACTGCGCCCGCGCGTCACCGAAGTGACGAGCGAGGCCGTCGCACCGGACCGGATCGTCAAACAGGACCCCGCCCCCGGCGTGAAACTCGCGGCCAACGAGTTCGTCGATTTGTTCGTCTCGACCGGCGCGCCGCTGGTCGACGTCCCCAACGTCAAGGGATTCTCGAGCGCCGACGCTCAGCGCGTGCTCGGCGAGGCGCATTTCCAAACGAAGATTGCGACGCGCTACGCGAACGAACCCAAAGACCAGGTGGTCGACGTCAACCCGCCGGCGGGAGAACGCGCGCGCCTCAACTCCGTCGTGACGCTCACGGTGTCGCGCGGCGCGCAGCCGGCGACGGTGCCGAGTTTGGTCAGCATGAACGTCGATGCGGCGCGCGCCGCGCTCGAGAAACTCGGCCTGCGGATGGATATCGTCAACCGCATCCAGAGCGACACGATCCCGGAGAACACGATCGCCTCGCAGGAGCCGCAAGGCGGCGCACAGGTCGATCCGGGCTCGACCGTCTCGGTCGACGTCAGTTCCGGCGCGCCGCCCGCGCCCGTCCCCGACGTGAGCAACAAGAGTCCCGACGATGCGACGGCGGCGCTGCGCGCGGCCGGCTTCACGCCGGTCATTACCTACAACGTCGATCCGAGTAACGGCGGCGGCAACGTCACGGCGCAGCAGCCCGCGGCCGGGACGAACGCGCCGCGCGGCTCGAAGATCGCGATCATGATCTCGGTTCCCGGCACCGTCCCCGACGTGAGCAACATGTCGCTGGACGATGCACGCAAAGCGATCCTCGCCGGCGGCTACCTCGTCGGCAACGTTGCGAACACCACCGACGGCACGGCGGGGAAAGTCGTGCGCACGGAACCCGAGGCCAACACGCAACTGCGGCCCGGGGAATCGGTGACGATCTATTTCCATCCCGCGGACGCAAGCCCGCAATGATCCGGCGGATCCTCGGCGTCGATCCCGGCCTGCGAACGACGGGCTACGGGCTCGTCGCTTGCGACGGTTCGCGCTTGCGCGTGATCGAAGCGGGCGTCGTCCAGCCCGATCCGGCGCTCCCGCTCGAACGCCGGCTCGCGCAACTGCACGACGCGATGAACGCCATCGTACGCGGTCTGCAGCCCGACTGCATGGTGATCGAAGAACTCTGGACGTCGTACAAGCATCCGCCGACGGCGGTGCTGATGGGTCACGCTCGCGGCGTGATCGCGCTCGCGGCCGGGAGCTCCGGCATCGCCGTCCATCATCTCGCGCACACCGTCGTCAAGCGCGCGCTCGCGGGCAGCGGCGCCGCGCGCAAAGCGCAGGTCAAAGCGATGGTCGTGAATGTGCTCGGCCTCGCGCACGCGCCGGAGCCGGACGACGTTTCCGACGCGCTCGCGCTAGCCATCGCGTTCGCGAACGTCGATGCGCAGCGCGACCGCTTCGCGGCGGCCGGCGTGACCTTGCCGGCCCGGCGTTCGCGCCCCGCCACGATCGCGGCCGCGCTACGCGCGAGCCGGGGCGGGATCTAGCCGTGTTCTCGCGCATCAGCGGCACGCTGGTCGAACGCTCGGGTGAGACCGCGATCGTCGAGACGGGCGGGCTCGGCTACGAGATCGTCATCCCGACGAGCATCGCAAGCAAGTTGCCGAGCGCGTCCGGGACACCGCTTACGCTCGAAATCTTCGCGCAACTGCAGATCGACGGCAACGCGGGACGCTTCACGTATTTCGGCTTCACGAACCCGATCGAACGCGAGTTCTTCGAGGCGCTGATCTCGGTCGCGAGCATCGGCCCGAAATCGGCCGCGCGCGCGTTCTCGGCGCCCCCGGCGCGGATTGCCCGCGCGATCGACGAAGGCGATCATGCGTTTCTGCGCATGCTGCCCGGGATCGGTCAGCAGAAGGCGCGCGACATCGTGGCAAAACTGCAGGGGAAAGTGACGCGCTTTCTCCTGATCCAGGATTCGCCGGCTGCCGCCGCGCGGCCGATCCCGGACTTTGCGGAAGAAGCGCTGGCCGTGCTCGTCCAACTCGCCTACAAGCGCGCCGAAGCCGAAGCGATGGTCTCGCGCACGCTCGAAGCGGCGCCGCAGATTCGCGACGCGGAGGCGTTGCTCGCCGAGATCTATCGCCGCCGCCCGCTCGGGGATGCCTCGTGAGCGACGCCCGCAAACGCCTCTTGTCAGGCGAAGATATCGGCGCCTCGGCAGCATCCGGAGACGGCGCCGAATCCGCGTCACTCGAAGATGACATCTACGGCGTAAACTTACGGCCGCATACGTTCGACGAGTACGTCGGACAAGCGCAGATCGTCGACAACTTACGCATCGCCATCGACGCGGCGCGACGCCGCGGCGACGTGCTCGAACACGTGCTCTTCTCGGGTCCCCCCGGCCTGGGCAAGACGACGCTGGCGGGGTTGATCGCGCGCGAGCTCGGCGGCGCGCTGCGCGCGACCTCGGGGCCGACGCTCGAAAAGCCGAAGGATCTGGTCGGCATCCTCACCGCGCTCGACGCCGGCGACGTGCTCTTCATCGACGAGATCCATCGCCTGGGCAGCGTGGTCGAAGAGTATCTGTATCCGGCGCTCGAAGACTTTCAGATCGACTTCGTCGTCGATGCCGGCGCGTACGCGAAGACGCTCAAACTCCCGCTCAAGCGCTTCACGCTCATCGGCGCGACGACGCGGGCGGGGATGCTCTCGGCACCGCTGCGCGACCGCTTCGGCATCGTCCACCATCTCGATTACTACGAACCCGCCGATCTCGAGCGGATCATCGAACGCAGCGCGCGCGTGCTGGGCATCGCGATCGAGCCGGCCGGTGCGACGACGATCGCGGCGCGCAGCCGCGGGACGCCGCGCATCGCGAACCGGCTGTTGCGTCGCGTGCGCGATTATGCCGAAGTGCGCGCGGGCGGCGTGATCACGGCGGCGGTCGCGGGCGAAGCGCTGGCGCGCGAAGGCGTCGACCGGCTCGGCCTCGACCGGCTCGATCGCGCCTATCTCGCCACGATCGCCGACCAATACGCCGGCGGTCCGGTTGGGATCAACGCGATCGCTGCGACGCTGACCGAAGACGTCGAAACGCTCGAAGATGTCGTCGAGCCGTATTTGCTCAAGGCGGGCTTGGTGCAGCGCACGGCGAGCGGGCGCAAGATCACGCGCAGCGCCCTGTTGCATCTCGAACGTCCGGTATCCGAGACGAGCGCCGTTCAGGAACGGCTGCTGTGATTTCGCGCGGCGATTTCTTGAGCGCGCTTACGGCGGCACTGTTCACCGGCGGCCTCGACGTGTGGTCGACGCCCTCACCGGCCTCGCGCATCCGTATTCTCGTCAGCGCCGATCGCGGCGCCGATGAACCGCAGCCGTTCGACGCGCAGAGTTTCGTCTTCGGCGGTGCACGCTACCGTGGTGCACCCGCGGTCGTACGCATGCCCGACGGCCGCGAAGCGGTCATCGCCAATCTCGACGTCGATACGTATCTCTACGGGGTCGTCGGGTTGGAAGCGTCGCCCGCCTGGCCGGCCGCCGCGCTCCAGGCGCAAAGCATCCTCGCGCGCACCTACGCGCTCGAGCACCGCACCTTGAGCCGCCCCTACGACGTGACGATGACGGAGAGCGATCAGCGCTACGGCGGCATCGGCGCCGAGTCACCGGCGTGCATCGCCGCGGTCGATGCCACCCGCGCGCAGCAGTTGACGTACGCGGGCGGCGCGGCGAGCGTGTTCTATGCATCGTGCTGCGGCGGGCATACCGAGGATGCGAGCGAGATCTGGGGCCGGGTCGGACTCCCGTACTTGCGAGGCGTCGCTTGCCCGTATTGTACGACGGCGCCGGACTATCGCTGGCAGCGCTCGGTCGCTTTGTCGGCCGTCGCCGCGGCCCTGGGTTCGCGTCTGCGCGGTCCGATCACCGGATTCGCGCTCGGCCCCGCCGATGCGAGCGGCCGGCCGCGTACCCTCGATGTGCTGGCGGGCGGGGCGGCCGTCACGCTCACCACGACGGAGTTTCGCGCGCTCTTGGGGCCCGGCGTGATCCGGAGCACATGGATTCGCAGCGTGAGCATCGATTCCACGCAGGCCGTCGCGCAAGCCGTCATCGAAGGCTCTGGACGTGGCCATGGGGTTGGTTTGTGTCAATGGGGCGCGCGCGGTATGAGCGTTGCCGGCGCTAGCGCGACCCAAATCCTCGCGTTTTATTTTCCAGGAACGGTGCTCGCTCGTGGCTGATTCCGATAAACGTCAGCAAGTTGGCGGCGTGCGTCTGCGCAAATTCATCGACGTCGTCGTCGAAGACAAACTCTCGTACACGCTCTTCCGGTGTGCGATCGCAGACATCTCGGCGACCGGGATGCGTGTCATCACCGATCAGTATCTCGCCAAGGGCACGAAGTACACGTTCACGATGAAGAAGCAGCCGTTCTTGGAGCTGCGCGGCGAAGTGCGCTGGATCCGGCCCTTCGAACGCGAGACGTTCCAATGCGGCATCCTCTTCGTCGACGTCAGCGACGAGGATCAGCGCAAACTCGCGTCGTTCCTCGACATCGAACGGCAACGCGTCCCGACGAATTCTTGACCGACGCCGCGTTCGCGATCGACCCGGTCGCAACCGACGCTTACGATTACGCGCTGCCCGACGACCTGATCGCTCGCGAGCCGGCGGCGCGCCGCGAGCTCGCACGCCTGCTCGTGCTCGCCGCCGGCGAGGCGCCGCGCGACGCGACGTTCGCCGCGTTCCCTGCGCTCTTGCGCGCGGGCGACGTGCTCGTCCTCAACGAGACCAAGGTCATCCCCGCGCGCCTGATCGGGACGCTGGCCAGCGGCGGACGCGCCGAGGCGCTGCTCCTGCGCCCGCGCGATCGCGACGGTTTTGACTATGCCGCTCGCGAGTGGTTCGCCCTCGTGCGGCCCGGCAAGCGGCTGCGCACCGGCGCCTCGATCGCCTTTCCCGGCGCGCTGGCCGAGGTCGTCGAGGTGCTCGACGACGGCCCGCGCGTGCTGCGCTTCGAAGCCGGGGTCGATCTCGAGGCGCTGCTACGCGCGAGCGGTGAGATTCCGCTGCCCCCGTACGTCGTCGATGCGCGGCATCCGGGCGGTGACGCTGCCCGCGCGGAGCGCTATCAAACGGTCTTCGCGCGCGTTCCGGGCAGCGTCGCCGCGCCGACCGCGTCGCTCCATTTCACCCCCGAAATCCTTGCGCAGACGGCGGAGCGCGGCGTGGAGATCGTGCGCCTGACGCTCGACGTCGGGATCGGGACGTTCCGTCCGATGACGGGCGCCCGCCTCGACGAGCATGTGATGCATGCGGAGCGCTACACCATTCCGGCGGCGACGGCGGATGCGCTGGCGCGGGCCCGAACGGAAGGCCGGCGCGTCGTTGCGGCGGGCACGACGGTCGTGCGCGCGCTCGAGGGCGCGGCCCTCGCGGGGGCCGGGACCGTCCGCGCGGGCAGCGCCGAGACGGCGCTCTTCATCACGCCCGGCTTCCGATTCGGTGTCGTCGACGCGCTCTTGACCAACTTTCACTTGCCGCGCTCGACGCTGCTCGCGCTCGTCTGCGCGTTCGCCGGCTACGCACCCGTTCGAGCGGCGTACGCCGCCGCGGTCGAACGCCGGTACCGGTTCTTTTCATTCGGGGATGCAATGTTTTGCGAACGCGCGGTCTAGCGGCTGCGCTCGTCCGTTAGAACGACCGACATGGTAGAGAGAACGATGGATCGCGTACCGACCGGGCTGAGCCTCTCGACCTTCCCCGCGATGAATCGACAACGCGTGAGCGCGGTGATCGTCGCGGTGCTGCTCACCCTCGCCGCGGTCGCGATCGTCCCCTCCGCGCATCGCCAGCTCGACCCGGTCGCACCGTTCTTGCCGGCGTACATGACCTTCACGTGCCTCACCGATTTCCTGACGGCGTATCTGTTGTTGCGCGACGCGAGCCTCAACGGATCGCGAGCGCTCGCGCTCTTGGGGTGCGGCTACCTCTACACCGGCCTGATCGTCATCGCCCAGGCGCTCACGTTTCCCGGCGTCTTTTCGCCGGCCGGCTTGCTCGGTGCGGGACCGCAAACGGCGATCTGGATCTGGGTGCTGTGGCACGGCGGCTTTCCGCTCTTCGTGCTGGCGTACAACGTCGCCGCCCGGCGCGGCGACGTGCATCCGGCCGGCCACGGGGTGCGCGAGCGATGGCTGATGGTCGCCGCGACGCCCCTCGCGGTGGTCGCGCTCGTCACCCTGCTGCTCGTGCGCCAGGATTGGTTCCCGGCGCTGGTTTCGAAGGGCGACTATCACGCGCTCGTCGCGCTGGGCATCGGTCCGGCGATCGTGCTCTTGCTGCTGCTCGCGGCGGCGTCGACCGCCGTCCTATGGCGCGGCCGGACGGTGGCTCAACTGTGGCTCGCGGTCGCCACCTACGCGATGCTCGTCGACGCGCTCGTGACGCTCTCCGGCGGCGCGCGTTTTTCGCTGGGCTGGTACGCGGCGCGCGGGATCTCGCTGATCGCGGCCAGCGTCGTGCTGGGGGCGCTGCTCTACGAAACGGGCCGGCTGATCGGCATCGTCACGGGCGCGGAGAAACGGCTGCGGACGATCGTCAACGGCGTCGGCGACGCGCTCTTCTCGATCGACGCCGACGGCCGGCTCGTCGAAGCCAATCCGGCCGCGCGCGAACTCTTCGGCTTCGGCATGGGCCGCGTGACGGGTACGCCGATCGACGAGATCATCCCGGACTACCGCCGGCTCGTCACGAGCGGGGTGCGGCACGGTCCGGTCACGCTCGAAGTCGATGCGCGCAAACGCAACGGCCAACGCTTTCCGCTCGAACTCGGGTTCACCGAGAGCGGCGTCTTGATCGGCCGCGACATCACGCAGCGGCGCCGGGCGGAAGAAGCGATTCGCGCCGCGCGCGACCGGGCGATCGAAGCCGCCAACGTCAAGGCGCAATTTCTCGCGACGATGTCGCACGAGATCCGCACGCCGATCAATGCGGTCGTCGGGATGTCGGAGCTGCTTTTGCAGACGCCGCTCTCCGACGAAGCGCGCGACTACGCGACGACGGTGCGCGATTCCGCCGACTCGCTGCTCGCGGTGATCAACGACATCCTCGACTTCTCGAAGATCGAAGCCGGCAAAATCCAGCTCGAATCGCTGCCGTTCTCGATCGTCTCGGCGATCGAGAGCACGGGCGACATCCTCGGCGCGACGGCCCGCAAGAAAGGCCTCTCGCTCGTGACCTTTATCGCGCCCGACGTTCCGCGCTACGTGAGCGGTGACGTCGACCGGCTGCGCCAAGTGCTGCTGAACCTCGTCGGCAACGCGCTCAAGTTCACCAGCAGCGGATACGTTGCGATCCGCAGCACCGTCGTGCGCGTGAGCGGCGATCGCACCGTTGTGGTGCGGATCGCGGTAAGCGACACCGGACTCGGGATCGCGCCCGAACAAAGCGCGCTGCTCTTCCAGCCGTTTGCGCAAGCCGACGGCTCGACGCACCGCAAATTCGGCGGCACGGGCCTGGGCCTGTCGATTTCGAAACGGCTCACGGAGCTGATGGGCGGATCGATCGGGCTCGAGAGCACGCCTGGCGAGGGCTCGACGTTTTGGATCGAGGTCCCGTTCGAGCGCGTCGACGACGACGTACCGATCGTTTCGCCGACGCTGCGCGGCCGGCGCGTGCTGCTGGTCGAGAACGACAACGTCACGCGCGGGGTGATCGATCAGTATCTGCTCGCCTGGGGCGCGGTTGCGATCGCAACCGCGACGCCGATCCACGCGCTCGAACTTTTGCGCTCGGCCGCGCTGCGCCGCGCACCGTTCGATGCCGCGATCCTCGGGAACGACCTCGACGGCACCGACGCGTTCGCGCTCGCCGCACGCGTTCGCGCGGAACCGTCCCTGGCGGCGACACCGCTGATCCTGCTCTCGTCGGTCGACGAGCCCGGCCGCGCGGCCGAAGCGCTCGCGCGCGGCTTCCGCGCCTATCTGCGCAAGCCGATCCGCCAGAGTTCGCTCTTCGATGCGCTTGCCTCGTCAACCAGCGGCGAAACCGCTGCGGCCGTTGCGACGGCGACGGCGGACGTCCCGAGCGCGCGTTCCGGCCTGCGTATCCTGATCGCGGAGGACCACCCCGTCAACCGCAAACTCGCCCAGCAACAACTCAAGAAGCTCGGCTATACGGCCGATTTCGCCGTCGACGGGCGCGAGGCCATCGAGGCCGTCCAGCGCGAACGCTACGATGTGGTCTTTATGGATTGTCAGATGCCCGACGTCGACGGCTTTGCCGCGACGCGCGAGATTCGCGCCTGGGAGGCGCCGCGCGGAGCGCATACCCCGATCATCGCGATGACCGCGAGCGCCCTCGAAGGCGATCGCGATGCGTGCCTGGCGGCGGGGATGGACGACTACCTCTCCAAACCGGTTCAGCTCGCGGCCGTGCAGGCGACGATCGAGCGCTTCGGCGGGACGGGCGCCGTTGCCGGATAGCGCGATTCTCGATCTCTCCCGATTGCGCGAAGCGTTCGAAGACGACGATGCGGGGATCATCGAACTCTTGGAAATGGCGCTCGAGACCGGAGCCAAACATGTCGAGCGGCTCAAAAGCGCGCTTGCGGAGGGCGATGCGCGAAGCGTCGCGCGCGCCGCACACGGAATCAAGGGCAGCGCCTCGAACATCGGTGCCCTCGAAGTCACCCGGATCAGCGCAACGATCGAAGATCAGGCCCGCAACGACCGCTTGGACGGCGTGACGCAACTCGCGGCGCAGTTGGAGGGCGCGTACGCCGAGCTCCGTCAGACCGTGCGCGACTATCGCGCGGAGGCCCTATGAACCGAGTGATGGTCGTCGACGACCACGAAACCAACCTCAAACTCTACGCCCGCGTCGTGACGCAGATCCCGAATGCTTCGTCGAACGCCTTCGTGTCGCCGAAGTCCGCGCTGCGTTGGGCGGAGATCAACGATATCGCGCTGGTGCTCGTCGATCACGAGATGCCGGAGATGTCGGGCGTCGATTTCATCCGGGCGTTCCGCGAGATTCGCGGCCGGCACGACGTGCCGATCATCATGATCACCGCGACCGCCGACAAAGAGCTGCGCCGAACCGCCGTGCAGAGCGGCGCGAGCGCCTTTCTGACCAAGCCCGTCGATCCGGTTGAGTTCATCGCGCTCGCGCAGAACTTCATGGTGATGCACAACCTCAAGCGCGAAGCGCTGGTGCGCGCCGACAATGCGCAGACGCAGGTGCGGTTGCTGCAGACCACGGTCGACGCGAAAGACGTCGAGCTGATCGAGACGCTCGAGCGCGTGATGGAAACGCGCGACAAACGCCTCGCCGACCATTGCAAGCGTACCGCGCTGATCGCCGAGGCGATCGCGAACAAACTGCGGCTCTCGACGAACGACGTGCGCATGATCGCGGCCGCCGCGCGCGTGCACGATATCGGCAAACTCAGCGTCGCCGATCGCGTCTTGCACAAACCGGCGCGGCTCAGCGACGCGGAGCGGCGCGCCGTTCAAGCGCATGCAGCGGCCGGAGCCGCGCTCTTCCGCGAGCGCGAAACGCCGCTGCTCGTGCTCGCGGCGCAGATCGCGCTCTCACACCACGAATGCTTCGACGGCAGCGGCTATCCGGCCGGGCTCAAGGGCGAGGCGATCCCGCTTGCCGCACGCGTCGTTGCGGTCGCCGATGCGTTCTCCGCGTTGACCGCGGCGCGGCCACAGCGCGATGCGCTCAGCGTCGGCCTCGCGCTCGACGAGATCGAACGCGGTACCGGCAGCCGCTACGAATCGCGGATCGTCGGCGCGTTGCGCGAGAGCGCACCCGAAATCGCCGACGTGCGCGCGCGCTACCCGGATCTCGCACCGACGGCCTGAGCGCCCGCGGGCCGTCCGATCCGGGTGCGGGCGTTCGTGTACCAGACGAGTCCCGGCGCGCCGTCGCGCTGCTTGCGCACGTACTTGCGTTCCGTGTAGTCGATTTCGACGCGCGCCGCGCCGCGCGCTTTGCTGTGTTCTGCGGCGAGATCGGCCGCTGCGTCGAGATCTTCGTCGCTCGGCGCCGCGCCGTCAAGCGTCTGCAGGACGACGTGCGAGCCGGGGGTGTTGCGCGCGTGAAACCAGAGATCGCCGGCGCGCGCGATCTTGAACGTCACCTCGGCGTTCTCGCGCGGCGAACGGCCGACGTAGATGCGCGCGCCCGAGGGGCGTTCGACGCGCAGGATCGGGCGCGGCCGCGCGGCGCCGCGGGCCGGCTTCGCGGTCCGGCCCGGGACTGCTTTGCCGTCGAGTTCGGCGAACGAGGCGGCGATCTCGCCGAGGGTCGCCGCTTCGGCGCGTTCGGTTTCGAAGGCCAGCTCGTCGAGCGAACGCAGGCGCGATTCGAGTTCGGCGCCGCGGCGCTCGATGTGCGGTAAGGCATCGGTGAGCTTGCGATAGCGCGCGAAGTACGCTTGGGCATTCGCGACCGCGTCGAGGGTCGGATCGAGTTCGATCGGGCCCTCGCCGTCGGGCGGCGCGAACGCGATGGCACCGGGCTCGGCGGCGTGGCCGTAGGTGAAGAGTCGCTCGCCGGCGAGGCGGAGCGCAAGCCGCGCGGCGCTATCGGCCGCGCGTTCGCGCATAGCGGCGAGTTCGCGTTCGGTTGTGCTGCGGCGCTTCTCGATGCGCGCGAGCAACGCGCGGCGCTCGCGCTCGCGGGCGTTGGCGGCTTGCGCGTCGTCGCGCTCGTTCGCCGCCTCGGCCAAGAGCGGCAGCAGGCCGTCGCGGACTTCGCTGGGTTCGCCGAACTGCAGGAGGGGAACGACGTGGGCCGCACGCAGCCGGCCGCCGCTACGATAGATGAAGATGTCGCCGATGCCGTCCGGTTCGCCCGCGGTCGCATCCAGCAGCGCCGATTCGCGCCCGGCGATCCAGCGCTCGCGCTGGCCCTCCGGCAGGATGGCGGCCTGGGCGACGAACGATTCGCGAACGAGCCTCGGGACGCGGACCTCGGCGAGCGGCGGCGGGACGTAGGGTTGGCCGAGCTGGACGCTGCGCGTCTCGTTCTCCGCGGGAGAAAACTGCTTGGCGGCCGCGATCACTGTTCCGTCGCGCAGCAAGACCACGTTTCCGTAGCGGGGGACGAGCTCGAGCACGAGGCGGACTTCGCTCGCCACCCCGAAGCGCGACTCGGTCCCGAACCGCACGACGACGACCCGGTCGCCGCGGCGCGCGCGGACGCCGAGGACGCGCATCCCGCGCAGCGCAGCCGACACGGCCCGCGTCCAGCCCGGGTCGCCCGCCAGCGCCGGCTCCTCGGCTGCTAGCCCCAGCAGCGGCGGCGAGCCGAATACGTCGACCGCCAGCGTCGCCGAGCGGGCGCTTGCCGCTCCGCGCAAGCCGCCGAAACGCACGGCGAAGCGGCCGTCCTCGAGCAGGCCGCAGTCGGTCACGCGCGCGCCGCGCAGGATGCGGTCGAGTTCGGCGGCGGCGCGCCGGAAGATCAGCCAATCGGTGGTCACGGGCAGGGGGGATTCGCGAGCGGTTGGAAATCCCTATGTTTCGCCGGGGAAGTAGGGAGGCGTCGCAACGCTTGGGTCCGGGTCTTTTGTTCGTCGTGTCGGGGCCTTCCGGGGCCGGGAAAGATACGCTCGTCGAGGCCCTGATGAAGCGTCATCAGCGTCTGCGGTACTCCGTGTCGGCAACGACGCGCGATCCGCGGCCGGGCGAGCGCGACACGGTCGACTATTACTTCGTTACGCGAGAAGAGTTCGTGCGTCGGCACCGAGCGGACGGATTTCTCGAAACGCGTGAATACAACGGCAATCTTTACGGCACACCGCGCGCCTTCATCGACGAAATGCTCCGCGATGGTTACGACATCATCATGAAGCCCGAAGTCAACGGCGCGCTCGCAATCAAGGAACGGTTCCCCGGTGCCGTCTTGATTTTTCTGGTCCCCGATAAGTTTTCACACCTGCGTTCGCGCCTCGAGGCGCGGCGCACCGAAACCAACGCGGAGATCGCGGCGCGCATGGAAATCGCGCACCAGGAATTCACCTACGTCAAACTCTTCGATTACCTTCTCATCAACGAGGAAGCCCGGCCGCAAGAGGCCGTGGAAGACCTCGAAGCCATCGTCCGGGCGGAACGGTTCCGCATCTACCGGTACGAGGATGCCCGCATCAAAGAACTGGAAAATACCTAAATGAGCGACTCCGTTTTCGGCGATCTCGACGGCCTTCTGGAACACGTCGATTCCAAATTCACCCTGGTCAACGTCGTGACCAAGCGCGCCAAGCAACTCAACAACGGCGCCCCGGCCCTCTCGCAGAACGTCAACCCCAATAAGCCCGTCTCGACGGCCTTCAACGAAGTGCGCCTGGGCAAGATCCCCTACCGCCGCACCAAAGAAGGCATCAAGTAGCGCCAGCGCACGAGCGCGCCGGCGTATCATGCGCGCCGGCGTGTCGTGCGTGCCGGCGTGTCGGCGTGTCGGCGTGTCATGCGTGCCGGCGTGTCATGCGTGCAAGAGTGTCATGCTGAGGCTCTCGAAGCATGGGCGTGAGACAACGTAGGCAGCCTGGCTGCCACGCCCATCCTTCGAGAGCCTCAGGATGACACCGAGCGCCTCAGGATGACACCGAGCGCTTCAGGATGACACCGAGCGCCTCAGGATGACACCGAGCCTCGGGATGACACCGAGGCCTCAGGATGACACGCTAGGCGGCGCGGACTCGCCGCTTGCGCGGCGAAGGATGCCGCGTATGTGTGGAATCGTGGGCTATATCGGAGCCAAGGACTCCGTGCCGATCATCATCGAGTCGCTGGCGAGTTTGGAATATCGCGGCTATGACTCGGCGGGCATCGCGGTCATCGACGCCGATGGCGTTCTGACCGGATCGAAGGCCGAGGGCAAACTGGCCCGGCTCGCCGAGCGGTTACAAAACGGCGGCGCGATCCACGGCACGACCGGGCTCGGACACACGCGCTGGGCGACCCACGGCCGCCCCTCCGACGCCAACGCCCACCCGCACATGGACTGCAGCGGCCGCTTCGCCGTCGTCCACAACGGGATCATCGAAAACTATGCGGCGCTGCGCGAACGGTTGCTCGCCCAGGGTCATGAGTTCAAGAGCGAGACCGACACCGAGGTCCTCGCGCACCTCATCGAAGCGAATTACAACGGCGATCTCACGACCGCGATCCGCCATTCGCTCGCGCAGGTGCACGGTGCGTTCGCGCTCGGGGTCATTTCCTCGCAGGATCCGGGCCGGCTGATCTTCGCCCGCAACGGCGCCTCGCCGCTGATCGTGGGCCTCGCCGACGATGAAATGTACGTTGCCTCCGACATCCCCGCGCTGCTCAAATACACGCGCGAGATGCTGATCGTTGAAGAAGGCGAGATGGTGGACGTCGGCCGTGACGGCTACGCACTGACGGCCTTCGACGGAACGCCGGTCGTG
>Ga0116229_10000661_pt1 | contig 48315 bp, 38 predicted proteins | sample S1TSphgellanicum_3_FD_87313 | JGI IMG/M metagenome (GOLD analysis project Ga0116229, IMG submission 87313) | Host-associated microbial communities from peat moss isolated from Minnesota, USA - S1T2_Fc - Sphagnum magellanicum MG | ecosystem: Host-associated > Plants > Peat moss > Unclassified... | reverse complement strand
GGGGTTCGTGTGCAGGAGGGGGGGGTGGCGTTTTAGAGGGGGGGGGGGGGAGTCAAAGGAAAGGGTTTTTTTTGCCTTTTTTTTTTTTTTTTCAAAACCAAGATGACAAGTTGCACAACGAGCTATAGCCCATTGCCTAGTTGTTTCTTAATGTTGCAAGCTCTAAAACCACGACAATGACCTTCTTGCTCATCGTTATGGTTGGTTTTATTTTTTATTGCGTAACATGTAAAACCAGGATGATGAACGCAAATTATTTTCCTAATTTATTTTTTGTGTTCCAAGCTCTAAAACCATGACAACAAATGTCACGCTCACCGTCATGGTTTTTTCTTTCATTGTGCAACCTATCAGACCAACACCATGAGTTGCACTCATCATCTTAGTTTTGTTCTTGTGTTGCAAGCTTTGAAACCACGACGACAAGCATCATGTTCGTTGTCATGGTTTTCTTTTTTATTACACAGCCTGCAAGACTAGAACAACAAGTTGCATTTATTGTCCTGGTGTTTTTCTTTTGTGTTGTAGGCTCCAAACCATGACAACAAGTTGTGTTCATCATCATGGTTTTTTTATTATGTAACTTGTAAGACTAGGACGACAAGCGTTATCCTAGTTTTTTTGTTTTACAAGCTCTAAAACCATGACAACAAGTGTCGCATTCATTGTCATGGTTTTTTTTCCACAACTTGTAAGACTAAAACGATGACCTGTGCTCATTGCACTATTTGTAAAACTAGGACGACGAACATAACTCATCATCCTAGTTTTTTCTTTTGTGTTGCAAGCCTTAAAACCACAACAATGAACGCCATGCTCATCATCTTGGTTTTTTTATTGTGCAACCTGTAAACCAAGATGACATATTAATTTTTATGTGTGTTGTAAGCTTTGAAACCATAATGATGAACGTCGCACTTGATTTTCATGGTTTTTTTTATTGCGCAACCTATAAAACTAGGATGAAAAGCTATGCTTGTTGTCCTGGCATTTGTCTTGTGTTGTAGGCTCTGAAACCATGATGATGAACCACATTCATTGTCATGGTTTTTTTTAATTACCACAGCTTGTAAACTAGGATGACAAGCCCAGTTCATCATCCTAATTTTTTTGTGTGTTGCAAGCTTTGAAACCATGACGACAAATGTTGTGCTTATCATGGTGGTTTTTTTTATAATGTAAGCTTGTAAGACCAAAATGACAAATTATGCTCGTCATCCAGGTGATTTTTTTGTGTCGCATACTTTGAAACTACAACGACAAGTTGCGCTTGTCATCATCGTTTTTCTTATTGTCTATAAGACCAAGACGACAAGTTGCACTTGTTGTCTTGGTTTTTTTTTTTTGTTGTAAGCTCTAAAACCACCGTGACAAATGTCACGCTCATTTTCCTAATTGTTTTTTCTTTCCCACTACATAAAGTGACCACAATGACACCTAAGTTCTTTTTTTTCTTTGCTAGTTCTTGCAAAGAAGTGACCTAGTAATTTTTTTTGAACTCCTAAGTTCAAGGAGTGGTGTTCTTTTTAGTTGTTGTTGCTATTGTGTAGCTACTAATATTATGCAGTTGAATTAAATATTTCTTTTGTTTTCAAGTGCTAGTAAGAAAGTTAGAAATTAATTAGCTATTGTCCTCATTTTGTTTTGGGAATTTTGGTCTTTTTGTTAAATGCACAATCAAATGAAAGCAAGGCATGGTGCAAGAGGTTAACAAACCCGAGCTGAGTTTGTAAGTGGCATTGGAGATGTCATGAAAGAAAAAGATGTAAAGGTTGGGGTGATTGGATAACAAGTGGAATATGCGATTACATTGGCTCCAAATGGGAATATCGAGGAAGGAATGCAAGCTAATGTTGAGGTTGGGGAAACATCCGCTACCACAAATGTTAGTAAAATTGAAGTTGAGTTGTAAAAAACTATTGACATGATAAAGGACCAACAAATTGTAGCTCCTGGGCAAGAAAATGCAAATGAGGATGTTAAACTTCATGCTCAAATTGGTGGAGGTGACATATTGTACCTTATTATAATTAATTGCCCCACCCATCCTCTCTACTTGAAAGGATGGGTGGGGTTTCTTTTTGTCAAATTTGTGATTGTGATACCTTCCTTAATTATGGTGTTTAAACCTTTGGCTGCCCCACTGACGCACTCCCAAGTCCCGAGTTGAACCCACTTGAGGGTCCAATTATGTTGAGTTGCGGAAAGTTGGGACTTGAGGGGCGCTCCCGACTTCCAGCACTAAAGAGGGGTAGAAGGGCGTGCTAGAAGTCTCGGGATTAAACTAGGAAGATGGACTAGAAGATCAAGCTTGAATCTGCATCCAAACCAACCACAAGAGGGTTAGTTAGCATTTGGGAACACCCTTGGGTGTTGGGACAAGCCACGGGCAACTTGGACTACTTGACTCACCACGGCCCGAACTCGGGGGAAGCCACCACCTTCCCCGATATAATATACTCTGCAGCTTTCCGCCAAGGCTACATCCAAATGGTTCTTTTTCCCGGGACTCCCAAGTTGGAGTCCCGAAACTGTCCTGGGTTGGAGTCTCGGGACTTTGGACGACCATAGCTCCTCGCCCCGAACTCGGATCGGGACAAGCTTTGAACCAAAGTTGTAGCTCTTGTCGAGAGCTTTTCAACGCCGTGTTGCATTCCTTGAGGCGACGTCGGGAAGAGGTCGATTCCCGACTTTTAGTGGTCGGGAGTCAAACTAGCAATTTGACTCCCGGCCCTTCTTTTGCCCATAACGTGGGCTGCAAATGTCCAAATGGGCAATACGAGGCCATTTTGGACATCTACGCTTCAAGAGCGTTCCATTGATATAAAGAACACACCAAGGCAAGGAGATTTGACCCTTCAAATCGTCTTCTGCGTTTTTCTGAATTTTTGGGAGTCCCGGAGGACTCCACTTTCCCACTTTTGGGAGTGTGAGTTGCATTCTCACACTTAGCCCCAAAGTGGGGTTGCAACACCCACCTTCCTTCTCCATGTGAAAAGGTGGATCAGGCAATTTTTTTTGTCTAAGTTTGTAGGCAATACCTTTAGGCTTTCTAAGTGATATTGTTATTTTTAGGGTTTACTTCTTTTTATGCAAATTTCAACACTAAAGTTTAACAATACCCTCATCTTGTGTTTTTGTTATTTTATATTTCTATGTAATACCCTCATTGTGTGTTATAATCTTCTATCTATCTATGTAATACCTTCATCGTGTTGGGCATAACCTTCATCCAGAATATTAATTTTCACATTAGGTTTTATGTTTTTGTTTTTTTGGTTTAAGATGTGGTTGCCCTTCCCCTGGTTGCCATAGAAGGTGTGCATTGGGCAAAGGATGGGCCCAAATTTGCTTGCAACATTGATGGGTGCGATGCATCCTATATGGCCAAGTACAATTTGGTGTGGCATTTGCGGGCACATCACGATGTTACCATGGAATCAAGCAAGCCTAGACACCCATCTATTCGGGAGTAGGGCCCAAAGGTTCAAGATCATATGGCAATGAATGCGCGGGTCTTGAACAACCTTTTGGCTTGGTTTTGTCACAATGAACAAAAAGCTATTGCTAGGACTAGGAGGCATGCACTCCTAGAGTGGGATATGTTCCAAGTTGATTTGCAATACACACCTGAGGTGTTTAAGCTTGCATTTGTGAAGCTAGCATTTAGTCACATTTTTTTGGCTTCTTAGCATGATTACATGGGGTGTGGGGGCCATCCTTCTCAACGTGTAAACCAAGCTAAAACACAATGAAGACCTTGCAATTATGATTCAAGTGACTCAAACTAGGTATGCAAAGGCACTCAAAGGCACTTGGATGGAGCATGATTAAAAGTCTACATCAAATAGGATAATGCAACATAAGGAAATTGGACTCCTTATGCAATACCATGATTCAAAAATGATTCATGGTCGATAAGTTTTTAGTAATGTCATACTTAATTTAGTTTGAATTCCAGGTTTTAGAATTCATATGCAATATTTATTATATTATGTTGTTTATTTTAGGGTTCCATGCACCATTAGGGAGGTGTTTATGGTTGATGCTATGGACACAACATTCATCAATTGCAAATATTTACACGACAACACGCCCATGATGCAAAGGTTGCATCAACATGGCACAGGAAGGTCAATGAGATCCCATCCCCCTCCATTAATGATATAGATAGCCTGTAGCTTATCCTAGTTTTGATTAAGGTGTTGTTTTGGTCTTCAGGATTTAAGGTAGCAATTTATCTTTGAAGTAACCACATATTTACCATTATGATATGTTCCCCATTTTAGGGTGGAGTTGTTTTGGACTTGATCATTTTTTGCACATTTTTGTAACACATGTCACCCATGTTTTTTTATTTAAAGCATTTTACTTTCATTTTATAACATCTTGTGTTAATAGTTAGAAATAAAATTTCACATATTCTTATATGTATATTTGATGAAATTATCAAAAAAATGATTTTAATCTTGCATTCAAATCAAAAAAAAATCTTTAACCCAAAAACTAATAAGTTCAAACTTAAAAGGAAAGTAATACCTTGATGAAAGTATTCTATAAACAACATGGATTGAATTATTTTAGTTTAAGCTATTGGAGGGGTATTGCTTGTGTCCAAAATTACTCAATGCACATGCAATATCCTATTAGGGCATATTAAAATTCCTTTGGTTCCATAACATATATAAATAATCCTGGAGGAATATTGCATAGCCATATCAAAACCTAGAAAAAAAAAAATACCCTATTTAGGGTTTTTTGCAAACACCATGTGCTCTTAAAGGGGTATTGCATTGCCTAAACAAAACCTAAAAGGAATGTAATAGCTTCATGAAGGTAATTTGTAAACACTATGGATTGAATTATTTTGGTCCAAGTTATTGGAGGGGTATTACTTGTGCCCAAAATTACACAATGCATGTGCAATATTTTTCTTATACCATTCATGTGGCTAATTTGCAATACCTTCATTTACATATATCAATCAATTTGCATTGGTCCATTAATGAATTATTGTCATCTATGTTATTCCCTAAATTTCAATTTACATATAATAAATATTTGATTACATGCATTGATTAAATATACATCATTAATAAATTATCTTTTGGATATATTTTTATATTTAAAAAAAAATATGAAACATCATTAAAAGATTGCACTATACATAACAATGGAAAGACATTATATTAAATATATATTTAATTTAATTATTATTATTATATATATATTATTAATGATTTTTTATCATATTTTAGGTTTAAATATTGGTGTAAATATTGGTCACAATCTATTTTAAGTGAAAAATTATTCATTATATGTCAAAAAATAATTAAAAAATTTTCAATCATACATAAGATTAATATATGGAAGAGATATCATTTTTTATTATTATGTGAACAATTTAAAAAAGTAGAAGATCATATACTATAATTTATTTATTTTAGAAAGATCATTCAAATCTTATTAAATAAAGAACTTTTATTTATTTTGATTTTCCACAAAACTTGAATTCTAACATTCAGCAATAAATCTTACTTTTAATTTCTATAATTTTTTTCAAGCTTTTCCATAACCTTCTACCATCAATGTGTCCAACTTTGCCTTACCCTCGTTTATTTGAATCAATATGTATGGCATTTTGGGATACCCTGAGTGGGGTATTACAAGGTAATTGAAATTTTCTGGACATGAGTAATACCCCTTTCATGAACTAAGCAAAAATGATTCAACCCATGTGGTTTTACCTATAGGTTTTGGTACGTTTATGCAATACCCCACATAATGTAGAAAAATATGTAATATTTGACCCAAAAGCATTTTTAAGATACTAGATAAAAGTATTGCAATTTAATTCCATCCTTTTAACCATGAGTAATACCCCTCCAATAGTTTAAGCAAAAAATGATTTAGCCCATGGTGTTCTACAGAATACCCCAATTAAGGTATTGATTTCCCTCTAGGTTTTTGGTAAGGTTATGCAATACCCTGCCAATTGTCAAAATATATATGATTAACCGCAAGGCATTTTCAGGATGCCTTGAGAAGGGTAATGCAACTTCACTCCATCTTTTTAACCATGAATGATAAAGGTATTGCAATTTAAGTTTATCCTTTTAGCCATGAGCAATACCCCTTTGATAACTTTGGCAGAAAATGATTTAGCCCATGGTGTCTTATAGAATACGCCAAATTAGGGTATTGATTTCCCTCCAAGTTTTGGTAAGGTTATGCAATACCACACTTAGTGTAGAAAGATATATGATTGACCCCAAAACATTTATGGGATACTGAATAAGGGTATTGCAATTTAATTCCATCCTTCTGGCCATGAGCAATACCCCTCTAATAACTTAAGCGAAAAATGATTTAACCCATGGTGTTTTATAGAATACGCCAATTAGGGTATCGATTTCCCTCTAAGTTTTTGGTAGGGTTATGTAATACCTTGCTAATTGTTAAAATATAAGTGATTAACCCCAAGGCATTTTCAAGATACCTTAAAAGGGGTAATGTAACTTCATTCCATCCTTCAGTTCATGAGCAATGTCTTTATAGGGCCATAGGCCAAAATGAATAAGCACATGGTGTTTTACAAAATGCCCCAATGTGGGTATTGCTATCCATTTAAGTTTTGGTTTGGTTATGCAATACCCTTCATAGTGTCCAACGATAGTTCATTGGCCCCAAAGCATTTCTTGAATACCCAAAAAAGGTTTTTACACATTTTTGGATTACATAGCATGGGGTATTGCAATTGAATTTGATTTTTACAAGCAAGAAATTTTCATTGTTTTGTGCATTACTTGGAATTTTATATTTCTATATTAATCGCATTTAGTTGTGATTAACAGTTATTCATTGATACATATTGGTTACCAAATCATTTGGATATTATTTTAACGCATGTGTTGGAGTTTCTTTTCCAATGCAAATTGTGCATAATTTAATTTGATTTGGTGAAAGGTGTAAAGGGTTAAGTATAAATGAAAATTGAGTCACACACATATTAAGTCTGAATATGGATACAAGTGGCAAACCTTTATTTATTCCCTAGTCCTCTTTTTACAGGTCTCTAAATGCTCCATCATTGTTTCATGCAAATTTTTCATCCAGTTGATGGAGTTCCCAAAGCCATCATCCATTCGGCAAAATACCATTTCTGGGTGCATGGATTCATTAACTTGGGCCAAACGAAGGTGGTGAATGTTTGATGCAACTCCTTGAAGAAGTGATGTTGCATGGTTGCACAATTTGATGCTTACACCCACAATACACTCCATGGTGATCTTGACCAATGTTTCATGCAAGCAAGTTAAGGTTTGATCCATGGGTGTGAATGAACCTTCCAACACATCAACATTATCAAAACAATTATCTTCATCCATGGTCGTAAACCCCCTAATGTCAACAATGTTGACCTCATTAACCGAATCTTGGTTATAGTCCTCATCATCAAACGCACCATCATCCAATCGTAACTATGTCAAGTCAACAAACATGCATTTCAAACCACCATGGTGAGTTCCATAATACGTGGCATAATATTCAATGATATTCTCCATTGAGAGGTCAGTACAAGTCAATAGAATAATAATTTGATGTTTGCAAAAGTTGCCTCACAATGCCCATTTGCAAGTGCAACTTGCCTATTCTAAGAAAAGGGCACAAATCTTGTAAGTAATACTAGGATGGTGTTGGTTTCACACCTGCCAGACATTGTCACCATCATCCCCTTCAAAGGTAAGTGAGATCACATCGTTGTGTGGAATCCAACTAGTTTTGTCAACACTTGCCACCACGTCGTGCCATGACCTTGTTTTTTATGAACCCTTGCCTCTTCATTTCAGCTTGGTGCACATAATGTCATGCCACTATTGTGGTTAGCCTCCACACTAAATAGTCGATGCAGTGCCCCCTCAAACCCTTGGTCTCAAGAAAGAACCAACGTTTCAAAACCTCATGATAAGACTCTATGTTAGCTTGTGTGTTTTAATTCAAGTGTGGCACCCAACAAAGCCCCACCATCCAAAGCTTTACATGGACATGCACAACACATTTTCAACCCATGATGTAATTTGAATGTGTGAAAAGTGAACATGCAACTTGTAATGCATCCATAACAAAAAGTTTTTAAAACATGCCATATTTGGAAAGGGGACCCTTTACTTACCAAATTGGCAATAATAAACCCAAAAGTATCTTGTCCAATTAACACCAAGTTGTAAATTATCAAAACTCTCCATCATCATCTCCCTCCCACATGCCTTGAAATCATCAATAGTTTCATTTGGATTGATGGACATGAACATCACCATGTGGAGGTGATCAAATATTGCACGCCTCACCTTTAAATCCTTGATTTTCTCCATGGAGCATAAGCACCATGCTTTCAACAAATGCCATGTGTAAAGAAAAATTGGGGCAAGATCTCAACCCCACACAATCTTACCATGGTACACCCAACATCAATGTGCTTACCATGAACAATAAATATGTTATGGAATCCCCATGTTAACATAGTACCAAAACACAAAACAATGCAACCAAAAATAAATAAAAAATCAATGTACAACCTACTGCAATGTTCGGAGTTCGTATGGGGCATCATCCACAATGGAACATGATGGTTTCCAATGTGGCGTATGCAAAAGAAACTTTGCTCACAAAGCATTCAACCACTCCACCAAGTTTTCACATGTTTACCGATTCGTGATAACCTAAACAACTAACACCCATGTGTGATGAAAATCAAATGCCATCAATGTGAATAGGTGATATTTCACATCAGTGGTGCCAAACATGGCATCCATATAAACAAGACCATTGTGACCAAATTGGAGCATGGCTCGAAGTTATGTACGTGTTTATATCCCTATGGTGAAAGGGACCTAAATCCCATTCACTTCACTTGCATTCTAGAAATAAAAAACATCATTAGGATGAACACAAACCCATGACTGAATGGAAAGTGCCAGGTTTTTGTGCAAGCGCCAAGTGCCCCTCTTGTGCTTCTGGTCGAAATAGGCAATATCTTGGAATCATTGGAAATCATCTTAAGTCACATGCATTCACCCATTCCCACCAAATTTCTTTGTGTTTATCATAAATTTGTTTCACGATGTACCCTAACCTTAATTGGGTCCATATAAACTCCTTTAACTTGTGAAACATGTGTGGAGCACTAACATTTGTGATGTGGACCTTGGGTCACATGCACTATGAGTAAGATCTTCATTGGCCCAAGTGTGAGTCTAATGGTAAAAAATGATTTCCAGCACATCTGGCCATGTGTAAAACCTTTTGATGGAAAAGTGGACCAAACAACCGCATTTGATTGACCTCATGGGGTTGAGGTCTTCACAGTGGTCTTCTAGCCCATAACCACATTCATACCTACAAAACATAATTTCCATTGAATCAAATCAAAACATGCAAGAGTGATTAACCTTGGAACTTGCAAAAATGACCAATGGAAAAGGTTTATAGGTTTTGAAACCATATCAAGTATGTTTGAGGTGATTTTATATCATTAGTTTTTTTACATCTTCTTGAAGGGACAAATTTTTGGAAATGTTCCATTCAATCATAGTTTGCATATCCCCTTGTTCACCCTACAAAAAATCAAAGACACGAGCATGGGGGATGTATGCAGTTTCAATTGCCACCTTGTTTTCATTTCCATGCCTAAACCCATTTTTCCACACCAAGTCCACATTTGAGAAAAGTGGCTTTGCTAAGTTTTGAATCTCAATGGATTGGGACAATGGAGTTTACCCCATGCTTTAAATTACCAAAGGAATAACCCTATAGTAGGAGTCCCCAACTTATGAAAACCCATGGAATACTCTCACAAGTTTACAAATCATAATAACCCTAATCAACAAAGCCATTAAACCCTAGTCAATAAAACCCTTAACCTTACAAATGAACCTTACCGCAACCCATAAACAAGCAATAGTTTACAAATGGAAAAAAAAAATCACGTGACTATTTTATGGTTATCTAAACTTACACCCAAAAAAAAAATCCTTATCCTCCTGGAGACAATCAATTGAATATGTGTAGGGCTTTCAATTTAGATGTGTAATACCCACATGCAATTGATACTTCCATGACCATCCATATGCAAGGGGGAACAAAATACCCTAAGTAAAAACAAAAACAAAAAAAAAGGAGTTTATTAAGAAAAAATATTATATTGTTGATGTTCAAGGGCGATGGCACTGATGCTCAATGAGGTTTTGGCCTTACATGAAAACACATCCATGGATAGATCAACATGAATGTTATTAAAAAAATAAACACTAAACCTTAAATAGTTTCAATGGTGGATGCCATGAACTATGATAATTATAAACAAACAACTACACATGACCCTAAAAAAATAAATACACATAATAATTATTGAAGCCAAACAAACACAAATTAAATAAAATATCATTAAAACCACAAATTAAACCCTAATTTGAAAAAATTAAATGCAAAAAAAAATCAATAAAAGCCATGGTATGTCTCTTACATCTTGGTTTGGTATTTGCTTATAAGCCTTTCTCCACTCTTTTAAGAGAAAAAGAAAAAAAAATATTGTGGCATATATGTGCAAATACCAAATCTCCCCCAAAATTCATATTGGGTCTAATTTTAATTAGGCTTAAAAGGTGCAAAAAATCATAAATGTTTGTTGTCTCCATAACCCAAATTTTAAAACCCTAACGTTAAATAACATAATTAATTACTAAATCTAATCCACATTACTTAAATACACCATTAAAACAAGCAAAACAAATTGTTTTATTTATGCCCCATTTTTTGATCATGTACAACATGCATTAAATGTGTTAGCTTTGCAATACCCCCCATCATGGAAAACATTCCCGAAGTAGAACCTGTAATACCCTCATTTGGGGCTTTCACATATTCTAGATTTTCAAAGATTTTCCAATACTTTGAAAACACATAAAAACATCATGTTTACAACCAATGTCTATTTACAATACCCTTACACAAGGGGGGTGACAATTCCTTTAATCTTGCCCTTAATAATTTTGCTTCAATGAACAAGACCAAGTTCCATGCAATACCTTCATTTTACTCTTTCTTCATTGTTTTCGCGTGTTGGGGGTCTATTGGTGTGCCAACTAGGTAGGTAGGTGTAACCATGTAGGTGGGGTTTGATAGGTACCTACTTAAAATGTTGATAAGTAGAAAAACAGATGGGGTTGGGTAGGTGGGTGGGTAGGGACGAGAGTAGCACATTTTAAATTTATAGGTGAGTAGGTAGATGGGGAAAATCTACTTTTAATTTAAATATATAGGTGAGTAGGTCGGTGGGGGACAGTGGGGGGTAGTAGGTGGGTGGGAAAAGTTTCAAAAGCAAAAATAAATAAAATAAAATGAAACCAGGTGGGGGGCGGGGAGAAAATAGAGTTGCAAAAAAAACTGAGATCAGGGCTGAGAAAGGGCAAACAAAAAAAGTCAACCTGGGATGACACAGGGAAAGAGAATCCTATCCACGTTGGTGCACTGGTGGGTGCTGGTTCACTTGGCCCTTTTTGTGTCTTCTGTATTGCACATTTTGTGTTCCCATTCCGTGGCCCCCGGAATATAGGGGCCCCCTGAGGCCATTCCATGACATTATGGTCTGGAGTCCGAGGCAGATTCAACGATTTCAAAGAGAAATTCATGTTCAACTGACACATTCCAGTCACCATTACGACTGTATGCATCATCCCCATAATATTATGTACCATGGAATGGTCAAGCCCTGCACATTATGTTGGGCAAGCCATTAGGTGAGTCCCTTAGGGTGAGCTAGTCCACACACCCAACATAATGGACCATTGAAACCATGACATTATAGTCCGGGGTGGCACATTCAACGACTTCAAAGAAAAATTCATGTTCAACTAACACATTCTAGCCATTATTACGAGTGTACGAAGATTATGTCATATAATGTGGTCAAGAAAATGATATAATCTGCCACCTCCGACCTTAACGTGCACAGGAAAGCCCTAGGACCAGGGCATTAGAAAAACAAGTGACCCTGAGGTGCGAGCTGAGGGAGTCCCCAATTTCCATAAGATTCAGAATATCTGCGAGAGGCGCTTGATCCGAAAACAAATGCATTGCATTTGCATCGAGTGCTAGAGAGGTGGGGATCCGTGACGATGGCCACTGCCGTGTCTGCTCTCGTTCTGGCGCTCCTTCTGCTGCTCGGAGCAGCTTCTGCTGCTGTTCCTGATATTAACGCTATTTACGACGCTCTAAGGAAACACGGTCTGCCCATCGGCCTGGTTCCTCAATCCATAGTCGACTACCACCTGTCAGAAAACGGCAAGTTCACCTTGGAGCTTGCGGATCCGTGCTATGCGAAGTTTCAGGAACAGGTCTGTTGCCTTTTCCTTGTTCCTACGAATTGATCTCATTCTGTTTTGAGCCGATCCCTTTTTATTCCGAGGGCCACACGGCAGCCTGCAATTTTTCTCTCTAGTTTTCTTCTTGTCGATCTCGGGTGCTTAGTCTGCTCGTATGTGTACTCTGGTGTGTGTTTTGAAGCCGGGACCTTCTTTATTTTTTGAAAGTTGCGAGCTTTAGAAGTGTGGTATTGTTCAAGGAAGGAATAAGGACTGAAATCCTGAGATCTTTGGTTTGGCTTTGCTCCCGCCAAACTGTTCCTCTCGTCTAGAAATTTCTGTTTCGGTGGCGTCCTGCGATACCGATCACAGAATCTCGATCCCAGTGAAGAGAATGTTAAGCTTTCAGAGCGTAAGACTTTCGTTTAGGTTAGGGTTTCTGGCTTAAAAGCAGACAAAACTTTCGAATTGGACTATAATCGGGTGCGTCTTCAAGTCGGAATGGTATTTCTGTGTATTCTTGGTTCTCCGATGAGTCAGTAAACGAGATCTCCTACGGATAACTAGTTGAACAAAGAGAGTCGTCTGTAGTTGTTGCAGAACCTCAGATAGTCAGTTGGAGGAAGTTTGAGGTACTAGGATTTGCAATAAGAGACCTTGAGAATCAGTAGAAGAGTGACTCTTTGCCAAGAGTATTGTGTCGGTTCCTGCTAACCCTGCTTCGAGGATTTTTATGTTCATTTTTCAGCAGGTGTTTTATGAGAAGACCATAACAGGAGAACTTGCATCAGGAGCAGTAAAGAGCCTGACAGGCATTCAGGCAAAACAGTGGATTTTTTGGGTTTCAATCACTGGCATGCATGTGGATCCAGAATCACCTGCCTATATTTACTTTGAGGCTGGGCAGGTATCAAAAAAACTGTCTGTTGCTCTTTTTGATGCCCCTCTGACATGCCACAAAAGTACTACAAGGGAGAGCACTGGAATCACAGCTTTCTTAGATTCCACAGTCAAGGTGTGTTCTTTATACTTTCCACCTTATTATAATGTCTGTGCTTGAGATGGTTTGTGTACATCAAGGTGGAGTTGTCTTGGGATACTAAAATCAATGGACATGTTGTGCCCCCCTTCAATCCTATTCCTATCACAACACCAAAGGGCTTTGGTACAGAATACTGTCATGGATATGCCTGTGTCTTCACAGGTGCTCTGTAACATGTCAGCAAATTAGGGTCCCACAAGAAGTCAGTTCACAATCCTATACCATCAAGAAGGATTCTCAAGATCAAGACATAAACCCTGAATGCTCAATGATCCATTCTGCAAACAAGGTCTGAGATGAAAGCATATTGTGTAACACTTTGAGGTTGTGGCAGGCTCTGCTAGGTGAAACCAATCATCTTCGCAAGGCATTGCAGTAAAGAAAGCCCAGGTGAGATATGACATGGTGTGTTGCATCTGATTACATCAATTTGTGCACTCCTACATAGTTTTTCACTTATAGTTTCTTCCTAATTGTCATATCCTCTTATATATGTGTTGTCTCTAGTAGGAATGGAGGATTTCCAAGACTTTCTGTACGCACTGTTCAAAGTCATGCATTGGAGTAGTGGGCATAGTCTGAGTCACACATCATGTTTTCAAACCATGACAAGGCTCTCTGGGGTATGTCTCCACTTCTATTGACAATACGGCCTCTTATGGTGAAAGAGGGGGAACATGCCTGAAATTCTGCATGTGTTTCAAATCAAGTATTAGTTTGTAAGGTTTTGCATTGAGATTGGGAGTTCCTGTGTCTTTTCAGATGCTAGTTCTATTTGCATCAGCATAAGGAATGAATAGCAGTTCATGATATCATTATTGTTGAATGGATTATAATCCAATGTCCACGACAATTCCTGTCATTACTGATATTGTCTTATTGACTTAGGTTACTGGAAAAAAATTTATTTTTAACAGAGGATTTGTGTAAAGTGGTTGTGGTTGTATAAATTCTAGTAGTTGCCCTTTTGACTATACATATCAAGTGCAATCTCTTAGTAGTCAATGTATGACAAGGGGGAGACTGGGATGCTGCACAAAGGCTGAGGCTATCAAACAAAGATGGGACAGGTGTGGCAACAGGGCAGGTTGAGCGAAATTGAAGAGGCAAACAGAAGATGCTTGGCTTATATTAGGCATGTCATACAAGGGATTAATTACACAACAGAAGTAGGCTAATGTTCAGGTACCCTGTGCTGGAGAGAGTTCAGATACTCATTTTCTTCAGATATAAAATTATAAGATTAGATTGCTTCATTCCAGCTGTGTATGAGATCAAAGATTGTCTTTCTCATGACAACCTGGACTTTTGAAAGTGTGACAGTCCTGTGGAGTCTCCACACTTTGCAGACAAGCTTTGCAGACTCCAGAAAGCTGAGAGTGCTTATGCAACAAGAGTCTCAACATAGTTAAATGTGGCAAGAAAGGCATTTGCTGACAAGAAAAAATAATTCTGTCTGGTCACTGGGCGGGAGGATGTAGACCCCTGACAACTGTTCCCTTGCACAATAGAGGAACACATCATCTGGTCAACATTGGCATGCTAGCGATGTCTTGTGAGTTCTTTCCCCTGAATGCAGCAGTGATAAAATGGTTCCTTAAAGAGACTGGATAGAAACTGAGCATTGCCAAATAAAGATGAATTGAAGAGTTTCATTCCCTTTGAGTGCAGTTAGTTGTGACCATGAGAACAAGGGTCTTGTCCATGCTCAGATCAGATCTAGTAGTAACTTCTGCTTCCTTGCAAGTTCTGGTATCAAGCACTGCAGATAGGTATTGCACTTTTCCATTCTGCTCATCCCAATGACAGCCCCAAACCAGAGATATATTACACAACCAAAATGCTTTGACAGACGTTTTTCTTGGCAAATACAATGACCCGCACATTGGCTGAACTTCTGTCCACAGAATCTCCCCTGTGGCAGCTCATCCTAATTGTACAGAACTATGGACGCAACTGGTGAAGAGAGAAGGCAATGGTCACCTTGTGGCTTGAAGTTAAAAAGAGGGGACAATGCGCAACTATTTGGCAAGCCACAGTTAGAAGGCTGGGCACATGCACAGCTTAAAGGGGCAATTGGGGGGCTTTGGCAGCAACCTCCCATTTTGCCCACCGCTGACACCTTTGGGCATGGAGGTAGCTAACAGTCTAGGCTGCAGCCACTGCTCCAGCTGCGACCCAGGTAAAAAAAAGTACAATAATAAGGGTAAAATTACATTATTATAAAATTTTACCACAGTAAAAAAATTTACTAACTGTCTAGGACAGTATTTGAGACTTTTCTCACAGTCTAGAAACTCTTTTTTTTTACAGCACTTGGAACTTCAGCAACACTTCTTACATTGGTATGTATTTGATATTTAAATTATTTTCATCAAGTTTTGGGTTTCGCTTTTTTTATTTATAATTGTTGTGTATCTGGATATATTATGATTTTTTTGAAGTGAGTATTTGCTTTAGCTTTCTTGAATTTGTCTTTGTACAATGTAAAATGTAATATATAAGTGTAACCCTAATATAAAAATTATGTATTAGGGTTAGGGTTTTTAATCAATTTTTGGATTTATTCTTTTGATTGATAACCTTTGTGTATGTGTATACATTATGGTTGATTTTTAAGTGATTTTTAATTTCAGCTTTCTTGATTTTGTCTTTGTATGTATTGAATGTATTTTTTATCAATTTTTATTTCTGTTTTGCATATGAATTTTTTTTGTAGAATCATGGATGATGGAAGGCCACATATGTGGACTTGTTTTATAATAGAAAATGAGATGATAACTATTGTAGCTCCTGTAGTGCTAGTAGGATCTTCATCATCCATGGTTGTCGCACCTCCATTGCTGCAATTACCAATTGTCAAATGGTGTCATAAGAAAGACAAAACAATGGATGATGAAACAAATGTTGGAGGGAAATGGAGTGCTATTGCTTTTGCTAACATCCTTGACTTATATGAAGAGGAGTGAAGGCATCTTGACAAATCTTGTTTGTCATTCAAACATTGGACACACATTCGCACTGAATACCATCATTAATTGCCGAATCAATGTCATCGAAAAGAAAAACAAATCAAGAACAAAATTGAAAAGATGTAAAGTGAATACCAACATCAAAAAACTTTGTTGAAAGAACAAATTGGAGGTAGTGGATCAACATGGTCATGGTTTACACAAATGACAATTATTATGGAGGTTCCACCAAAGGAACTGGTGCACTTGGAGGGGTTGATCAAGGCACTATACAAATTACTGAAAAGGATGAACATGAAATTCCAATCATTCAAGCATTCACACCTACACCTTCAAATGATTAGGAGGTAAGAGATGTGCCACTTCCTAAAACTTTTGTTAATAAATTAGAGGAAGGTACAAATACTTCTCCTTTTACCCCAAAGGGTGTTTCTTGCAAATTGCCCAAGGTTCCTGACAAAATAGCATCTCGCAGACGAACATTGATTGGAAATGCCAATTACTTGGTGAAAGCCACAAACAAATTTGCAAAAGGCTTTATTAATGTTGAAAGACACAAACTAGAATCTAGGGAAAGAATACAACTTTGCTTATAGAATCCAATGAGAAACTAGTTATCAAGCAAATGGAATTTAAGCTTGAAAGTTGAAAGCTTGAGTTAGAATCTCATGCACAAGCTTAAGCAACTCAATTAGCAATTCCCGAAATGTTTGGAGACATTTTACATGTTTCTAAATGATTCAAATATCTAACACTATGTGATTTTGTGTAAAGAAACAATACGTTAATTTTTTTTAAAAAATTAATTTAGTCATCTAAAAACACAATTGAATAACATTTTATCTTTCAATATTTTTCAATTTTGCAAATTGCATTAGTTATTAAAACTCATTATGCACTTGTGTTCCAAATTTCAAACCAATATAATAAAATCTTAGATCTGATGCACCTATATTTCCAAAATGCTCATGAAGAACATCAAATGGGGTTGGTGTAGATAATCATCCAATTTGTGAAAAATGCAATGTGCACTTCTTCTCCATGTTGTGAGGTGACTTGACTTTCATGAAAAAGAAGCACTTGCCGCCTTGCACAACAAAGTGGATCTTTTTGAAGACCTCTTGGGGGTGGTGGTAATCCTTCAATTGACAATAATTGTGAAAAGACACAACAAGCCATTAAAATTCTAGGAGCTTGATCAACATGTGCATTGATGCAATGCAAGATCCTCCACCTATTTTTAAGAATCCCAAAAGCATTCTCAATGCTAACTCTACCAACATTTATTTGTTGGTCGAACATGATTTTATCCAAATTTCCATTAACTAGCTTGAAATTACACAAAAGGTAATTTCAACTTGCATAACCTACATCTCCAAATAAATAAAGTTTTATTTTAAAACCTTCAACCACCACAATCGGCTCTCTTAAAATTGATCATGTTCGAAGTTGTTGATAAATAGATGACACATTAAATTGGCCCCCATCTATTGTTATGCCAAGAACCAAGCAATAAACATTCCAAAACGATTTGTCCATGTCACAAATTGCTTACAAAACAATCAAATTACAATTTTTTTGTCTACAATAATAATCTGCAAATACTATAGTAACCCATTTATTTGACTTTTGGGAAAGCAAAATATGGGACCCATCAATAGCACCACAAACATTGGGTAAGCCACATGCATGAAAAAAATCCATGCATAATCCTAAATAAATGTGGACCATGAGGTATAAAAATATATCAATTAAAGAACTTATCCCTAAAAATTAAAAAATCAACAACAATATCAACATACTTACGCATTGTAAAAGCTCCAACATTGAATCTATCAACAATGATGTTTGCATTAACCCCATGTGTAAATTGATATAACACAACCCAATAACTTTTCTAAGTTCTAATGTTGCTCTAACAAACATAATAGCCCTAGATTTGACAAAAGGTTCCAATTCTCTAACCAAATACATAAATGTTCTGTGAATCATACGATATGCGAATAAATATTTTTTGGCCCTCATTTCCAAATTGGTGTGCTAAACAACTCCTTTTATCAAATCCGAATGTGTAAACAATCCCAACGAGGTTAGTAGGTGAACAAATGAGCAAGATCACTTGAGCAAAAAAGAATCTTTGAAAATATTTTGTGCCATGTCATGGAATATTTTTGGTATATATTTTTTCCACACGGCAAATTTCAAAGTGACATGACAAAATATTCCACGACATGTCATCAAATATTTTGCCACATCACCAAAGTATTTTTTGGAATCAACAAAGTTTTATTGACTTTGAACAGGGGCTTGGCAAATAAAGCTCTCGAATGTGACCTCATGTGAGGGTTTGAAAATAAAAGAAAATTAAAAAATGCATTTCATAATCCTTGGTGCAACCAATATTCAAAATGTTTAAGGGTCAAAAAAATATTTGATTTTAAAAACTACAAAAATGGGTGGAAACTTCATGGTTAAAAAATATTTGTGAAATGGTAAGGGTAATATGATATTATACACAAAGAGACAATATACAAGGAAACACATTATGACTATCAAAAAATTTATTACAAGTTTCATGAATGAGAAAATCACAATTGATTTGATACATATACAATTATGATGTATTATCACTAGAGTCCTAAGACTTTAGAACGTTGTAACAAATGTTAAACTTCATCCCAATTCCACATGCAATAGTGAATGAAGTCTTTCGTGAGCCCACAGAACATAATTGACTACAAGACATGATACACATGTTTACATTGCACATATGTCCCAAGGCCACTTAAAGAACCTACCAACATTGTCACAAAATAAACACATGAACATCCAGGGAAACTTCCAATAATCACATCGTATCACTTATCATCTAAAAGAATGCTGTAAATTCGTCCATACCTAGGCGAAGGGACATCAACAGCGAGGAAAACAATGCACTGGAAAAACAAGATGTCAACCCCCCAATTGCTAGTGTGTTGTTGTGTTAATTTGAAAACTAAAGGTCATCTCACCTTCTTACCACCATGAGTTACAAGCAAACAACTTGCATCAAAGGGCCTCACAAGACTAGGGCAACTCACTAAGCAAGCACATGGGAATTGCTTGAATAAGAAGATTGGAAGCCAAATAAACTTTGAGCATTGCTTTTACAAAGGTAATCAAAGGAAAACCTTGCTTCTTCTAAAGTTGTTAACTCATTTTGAGTTAAGTTAGTACCTTCTTGGATTGGCCATACAGTTGGAACTATAGGCCTAACAATTACAAATTTTTACAATGTTCCATCAATCCAACGACTCAAGTCATTTGGACAAAACCAATGTTTATTGTGCTTAAATGATTCGCTATGATATTGTACCCAAAAACTTGAGTAACATGGAGCAGGAGTTCCACTTACAAATTTACAAAGGTTGATCCTTGCTTTACATTTGAACACCATGGTTTTCCACAGTGGAAAACATTGAATTCCAAAATTGGGTGGGCAATGTTCAATACACCATTAGTCGTCAACACAAATAATTTCCTTCAACTCCAAGCCACCTTGAGATACCAAAGGTAGCAACTTATTGGAACTAGAGGGCAATTGTTGCATGTGTACATCGTCCACAATATTGGATTTAGCAGCAAGAATGGTTATTCACAAATGAGAAAAATTCACACAATTAAGACAATGGGAATCATTGTCAGTGCCAAAAGGACAATTAGCAAGTTGCTTGAAAGACCCAAAAACCTCTTTTCCCTTGAGGTGCGATAGTCAATTTGTGAAGGACGATCTGCATGTGTAATTTGTCATTGTTGCAACAAGTCTAGCAAGATCACTCAACCTTTAAGCCCTCTTCAACAACAATTCATTCCTATCAGTACCATGACCAAATGGACCACCTTGCAAATATTATATATATAATGTAAATTGTTTGAAAGCACAAATGTAGTCGATAAACGTCGTTGTGTATAGACAAATGTTACATTTTCCCAACTATTACATCTAGATATTATGCATAGTTTCAGCTAGATTACAAGTGGGCATGTCAAGCCACTCTTCATCACTAAACGTCTATAAAAGAAAGGAAAGGAAAGATTAACAAATTTGAAATGTCACAACAAAAATGGAAGCATAGATGGAAGTGGAGTGTAGATGGAATTCAAGTGCAAATGGAATTCCAATTTTGAATAAATTAATGAGAAAAGGGATCATAGGAAGTTCGTAGGTGAAATGCTCACATGGACCATGAAACCTCCCCATTGTTTGACACAAAAATGTCAAAAGTTAAGCCAATTTGCAAGCTCGTGGACACATGCTTCCAAAGTAGCCCTTAATTATAGCCACCAACAACAAATTGTAGCATAGAAATCGTTAGCCTCCACAAGGATTTTGCATTTTTGCATTGGTGGCATCTATCGTTGTGTTGATCTTATAACTCAATTTTGATCAATTTTTTGGTGTGCCTATCAAGCAATTGAGTCCAATGGAATAAACGAATGTGTTTTTTATCAACCATCTTAATAAAAGGGTCCCTAGAACCATAACAATTCTGATAGCATTCCAATTGGCTCGTGCGCTATTAGTCATGAATCCCTTGAAATTCGGTTTTGGAAACCCTTGCTTCAACATTGTCTCACTAAGCTTTGTCCACATGATATGTTGAATTTTGGTGTCTTCATACTATATGTCACAAATTGCAATGGTTATCACTTTATAATAACCAAGATTGTACACATGACAAGCCATAGTTATAAAGCCAACAACATGCTTCACATGATCAAACATGATTAAAATGTTCTACAAATCCTTTATAGGTTACATTCACATGATGAACCTTGTTCCATTCCCCATGCCATTTATCGACATCTTGAAAATGAAAACATTTTTTCCTGCAACATGACCTGGGAAGTAGCACTCCTAGATGTAATCACAATGACTCTTAGATTTCAATTCAATAAGGTTATCAATATAGCCACAACCTGCATGATGTTTAAAAGTAGGAACCAGGTTACGAATGTTGGGCGAACTTAGTTTTGAGAACTTGTCTTAAATCTACTCCAATTGTTTGCCATTCAAAAGCTCCATAATGCCATCACCACTATCATCAAACAAATGCATAGCGAAGAAGGTCTTGTTAACACTTAGCAAAATCGTAGATATCTTCGCATTAAGTGTGTAATCAACCTTCTAATCTTTTTCACAGACTCCCTACACTTGCCATCTACCATAGGATGCTTGTGGACCTTGAAATGAATAGTCGCTCTAATGATTGATGGTAGTCTATGCACAACATAATAAATTTGTTTAGGACAATCCACCACACATACGGGAAGAAAATGACAAAATTTGCATGCAAAGGAAGAAGCAAATGGAAACAGTGCATCTGACCCACGACTGGAACATGTGTGCATTCATTGCACCAAAAGATTTCATGCGAAAACTAGTGCACACAAAGTTCTCATAGTTGTCATGTAGACATTATAAGTGACTCAAGCAACGAGCTTTTTTGAAGTTAAGGCCAAAACTATTCTTGATATTGGTTGTGATCACCTTGCACCAAACATGGCCATCATCCTTTCTATCCATGCATTGCATTTGTGAAGGCCTATGCATAATCAAAAGCATAAATGGTAATTCAAAAAGACATCTGCATCAAAAGCAGTTGGCAAAAATGAACTTTTTGAAGAGGTATTTTATTATAATCCAAATTTCACAACTCATTGAAGGTATGTCCTTGTAGCACCATAACATGCAGGCAAGAGAAAACATACTCAATACTACTTGTAGGGCTACAAGGTTATGGTAACTACAAGGCAAAACATTAAAAACTTGCAATCAGCAATTTCATCGAAAAACCATTGGGTGTCAAGTCGTCACCTTAGGAGGAATCAAACAATTCAATGAAAATAGAAGATGCAAGAACATCTGAACATTAAGGGAGAATGTCAAGAAATTTGAGTTTTTCTTTCACAATCTTGATAACAAAATATGCAGTTCCCAGTGTGAAAATGGCATCTTGAAAGTTGTGACTCAAACTATCGCCAACAATGTGATACTGGCCACAACCAACAACCCACTAGCGGCCTTGAGGGGAGGTGGTAGGAATTTGGTATAATGAACTTGAAACCAAGTTATTAGAATCATACAAGATGTCCTTGGATATATGTAAAGAACCTGGTTGAAAAGCAAACATAGCGCACAAATAATGTTCAGAGACAGATGTCGTCCTTAATTCATCCACCATGATGGTGAGGTCCGAATGGCCATCAACATGAAATGTTGCCATATTTCGAGGAACATAACAATATAACTCAAAAAACTAAAAGCAAAATAAAGGAACAAGAACGAAAACAACAGAATACAATTCAAACATAGCACACGAACTCGAACAGTTAAGAGGATGCAATGAGCAACAACAAATATGAGATGGCACAAGCCAAAACAAGGAATTAAACCACACATTAAAAAATGAGAGTGAAAACTTCGTGGGTGGGTATTTCTAATGACAAGGTCAGCCTTGAAATACTAAACCAAGGAAGGTTATTGTATCCAATGAATATGTCTTTTCATGGAATGTGTTGCAAATTATGAAAGTCAAAAAAATGTATATATGTGGCTATTAAAAACATTCAAAGTGCAACAAATAATTTCAACTACCTTGCCAAAAATATTTGAAATGCATAAGCATAATGGGTACAAAACACAAAAGAAAAACTGGAAATTAATGTGGAAAGCAGTTTATTAAGATGTGGGAAACCATAATGGCATGGATTTGATCCTAATAGGCCATATGAAAACAAAAGGAATATTTTGCCAGCACAAAAATGTGGAAGCAAATTGTTAAACATAAAACATATTGATTGTCCTTAATTGTAATGGAAAATGGTGTAGAATGTTTATAAAAATAGGTGGACAAGAACATTTAAACAAAAGGAAAAGAGCAAATGAGTTAAGCCATGCAAAGCTTGTTAGATCAACAATGATTGGTGCAGTGTAGACGAATCCTAGGAAAAGCTACTAGGGATAGGTCATTGAAGCCAAAGAATACAGCAAACAATAATGAAAAAGTCACTGCTAACCCATTGCCAATAGTTTCTAAGTCCTCCATGCAAAATTAGAAACTATCAAGCGCTAGGATTATGTTTTATTGTGGCAAATCAAGCAAAACAATAATAAATAATATAAATATATATTGTATAGATATCAATTGGCAACTTGAGGCCAAGAAAAAAAGATGGGGTTTGATTTATATTTGATTCATTAAATATTAACAACCATAATATAAAGGTGCATTTCTAGAAAGACAATTGTACCAAAATAAAAATGCCTAGGATAAAAAAAAATATTGGAGAAAATATTGGAGAAGGTGTTGGAGGGACATTTAGAACAGAACACAATTTTGGTAGTTAGGGTAATATAAATTATGTGGAATGGAATATAGTACAAAATGGATTGGGGAACAAGAAAAAGAAAACAATGACAGACATAAATTGTACCACTAAGATTGTTTAAGGCCATGAAAAAATATGCAAATTTTTTTTATTTGATTCCATAAAGATCAAAACCCATAATATCTAAGATACTATTGTTGATTATTATACCCACACATGTGTAAATATGGAACAAATGCCATAACTGGATATTATACAATCAATGTGCACTTGTGAGATGTATCAACCTTTTGTTAATGGCCAACTTATTTTTAGAACCATATCTATCCTCTATAAATATGTGTGGCATGCATTTATCATCCTAGCTTTGTTAATATGAAAACCATTTACAATTTGTACCCTTTAAATTGAAAATCATGTGTAAGGGAATAGGTAGATAGGTGGGACATATATTTGAAAATTCCATTCTAATGTTTGAGATTCATCTTGTAGAGAGGTTTCTTTATTTACTAATGTGGTATACATCTCAATTTGTATGCAAAGCTATGTCTATTCATATGCACATGATCTAACAAAATCCTGATCATTTGGAGTGAACCTTATTTTATTTTTGGACCCACTTGTAAACACATCTTTATATTCATTTGGAAGGTCCATTGATATGCGAACCATTTCAAAATAGGGGACATGTGTAACATATGTCCCACACATAACATCTGCAACAAATGTCCCACATGCCCCATAAGTACAATTTGCTCCCATTTGATGATATGGGCCATATGTATTATATAAAATACATGTATTATATGTATCATAAGAACTGTAAATAACATTGTTATATCCATACCACAAGTAGATGAATGATGCATATATATGATTACAATATTGATGTGCCATCTACTGGTGTCAAATGTGTGTATTCCATCTCTTGGCCATTTAAATGAAAAATGCAGTTTTTTAATAGACACATACCATACATACATATGCATGTGCTATGTAAATGAATTTCGATGCATATGTCAACATATCCTATTGCATGTGATTTCCTTCAAAAGTGAAAAAATTATATGACCATGAACAAATGTGTAAAATTTTAGATGTGAAACCTAAATCCAATTGGCATGTGGAACATTTATTAATATGACAAACCATGGGATATATGCGTCAAACATATACATATAATAAAAACTTCCATCTAAATAAAATTCCCATCGAATATTAAAATAAATGAAATCATATTAGAACTTTTGAAAATCTGAATATGTTTTAGGTTTAGGGTTTCAGTTGGTCAGTATAAAATTAATGTCGGCAACGTGTGCAATTGATATATTTTGAAGCTTGTAGTTCATTCCAGGTATTCAAATTGCAAGTCTTCTTGATGCAAAGGTCTAGTTTCGACAAGAGGGAGCTTCATCAACATTGAAGAAGGCACGGCCACAACTAGATAAGTTCGAAGCAAAAAAGGAAGAATCAATTTTTGTCCATGATTTTAGAAGAGGAGAGTGGTGAGGATTTGGTCATTTTCGAAAGAGAAATAAACACACATCACATGGATATGATGGGTCATGTAACACACATCTTTCACACCTTTTTCATCCTCATTTCTTGAAATTATTTGTTTCTTGAATGTGTAGATGATGTTTTGCCTTCTTCTTTGTGAAGTTATAATCATAGTGAATTTCCATTGAAGGAAGAGGAGGTGGCATTGCACCTAGAAAGCGAACACATTTTTGAGGAGGAGAACCAAAAGGAAGAATCACAACTGGAGCTTTCTCCAACTTTCTCAACACTTGACTCTGGAAGGCAGAACCTTCTTGAAAAGGTAAGACCAAGCTCTTCATCATCTATCGTAGTATTTGTAAAAAAAAAAACCCCATCGACCTTCCCTCAATGCTAAGAAAAGTTTAATGAGTTTTTTTTGCAACATTTATTCCCCCTCCCTCTTCTTGTTTTATTGTTATTATGGTTCTTTTCTTTATGAGCTCAACTTTCCCTAAAACAAACTCGCCAAACTTATCTCGACACCAATAGAAGCTCAACATGTTTTTTTTTTTGCAACCCTTCATTTTCTTTTTGTTGAGCTTCTTTCGGCACCAAGCTTCCCTTTGTGCCAAGAGAAGCTTACTGGGTTTTTTTTTTTGCGAAATCTAACCCACACACATTTAGTATAGAAAACAAACCCATGGAGTTTCTTTTGTTTTTCCCACAACCATTCTTAAACTTTTTCTTCTTCATCATCTTTTCTTGTTGTTCTGGCTCTAAACTCACAAGCTTTGGGGGTTCGGATGTTCAAGAAAGAAGAAATATGCTACAAAAGGGAAGGGGAAAAAGACAATTCCTCAAGAGATCGTGGAGCTTTTGAAAGACGTTACCATGGTCGGTTATGAGGTCACAACCTCAAAGAGGGATTTAAATGACTTACTTGAAAGAACTAATAGGAAACATTTTAGTAAATGTTTTGGCCTATCACCAAAAAGTCATCACCCATCCTTGTTTCGACCTAATTTTTTTTCAAAGGTTCAAGGATAACATCAGGTTTCAATTCGCTAAGAGGTTGTCGACCATTGTCATCTTGGCAGGAATTATTTTTGGTTCGAACAAAAAGACCATTGAAATTCCAGAAGAAGGCAATGCATCTTTTGTGGTCTTCTCTAGTGTCCTCGCGAATGAAAACTAGAAAGTGGCTTCCCAAGCGTGCCATTCTCACCAACTACCTTCATTAGGTGAATTCAATACCTTAATTGTTATTAATGAACAACTAGTATAAGTGAAATTTAAATTCCTATAGAATATTTCACATTACTGTAACAACATATTTGCATTTCACATGCATATGTTCATTATTCATGTCTTAAGTTTCAACAAACTTAACACTACCATTCATTAAAACATCACATTCATGGTTATTACATATAACCAAAGTTTTCAGAATACATAAAAAACTCAAGAAACAATATTACAATTCATTTCATCATGATTTGATAGTATAGAAAATTCACACAAAAGATGAACATAAAATTCATTGTAGAAGTATGTGCTTATTTATATTACTGAAAACATGAATCCAAATTACAACGTAATCCCATGTTTTGTTTTAAAAAAATCCAAAAACTTAAATTTTGTTTATGGTTTTCTATTGCAAGTACTTATAACTTCTCCTACTTTTTTCCAAACCATGTGTCTCATATTTTCTTTCCCCTGTTTTCGAGAACTCTAACCTTTTGAACTATCCCAATCACATCATCATGATCAAAACAACAAGAATTCAAAATTCAAACTAACAAAGTTCCCTTATCAGTCCCTATCCTAATTGCCTTGTTCATCCAAAATCATATACTCATCCTACCCCCTTAACATCCTCAATGACCTTTTTTCTTCTTGCAGATTCTACTCAGCCCAGGCTACACTTTTGGTGAGGACCCCCCAAACTTTTGAGTTTCAAGCACTTACTTCTAGCATACTCAACAAGGGATTTTGGTTATGGAGGAAGATGGTCTATATAACTAGACTAATAGCACCACAATGACACCTCAAGTTCTAGGAAGCCATTTTGTGCAAGCAAAAAAATGCATCTTCTGACATTTGAAGCCTTGATTAGAACTTACTCGAAGTCGAAATCCTTTGTTGTTGATTTCGCAACGTCAACTAGTATGTACTATTATAAGCATTCTATTAATGCATTGCATTTTCATTCCAAACTTTCATCTAGCATTCTCTTCCTTTCAAGTAATAGTGTGTTGGCATGCCGTAATTTAGGCCAACACATTTTGGCACTTGATGGAGATCAAGAGGTCTTCAATGAAGTTCTTTGTCTTCTTTTTCAAGATGAGAGATCCTAGGGTGAAGAATTGCCAAACCATTCCCTAAATCCTAAATCCCCAATCCATAAATGTTCCAAGATTGATTTGGATTGTGAATATGTCTAACCTTTCCACCAAATCTACTTTCTACTTTCCTCTTTTGAATTTGGACAGACTAATGACGCCCCTTCTCATGTGATGCAAAGGTGTCTTTAGCTCCTCGAGGCCCATACCTTTTTTTGCTTGTGATCATTTTTTCCAAGCCCACCTTCAAACCCCCAACTGCCTTCATATGTTGAAGACTATGTTCAAATTTTGGTAGCTTGCCCTTTTTCTTCCCACTCTATTTTTCCACATACTTATAATAATTTTGATACACTTCATAGATTTTGAAGCAATTGAAAGATAGATAAGTGTGGCTTGTAGTTTTCCTCTATTTCATAATAAAATTTCTTTTGGATTTGGATTTCTTTTCAAAATTTTTTTTGCAATAACTTATTTACCAATGCATACATCGCCATTGAAAGATTTTCATTTAATGTATCTTTTTTACACTTACCTTCAATGTATCTAGTTCATACTCACAAGATTTTTTTTCTTGCATTTATTAAACCTAGTGCCCCATGCCTTAGGTTGAAACCAATTTGCATTCTTGAACATTTTATCTCACATGTATGGAATTTAACTTAGGAGACAACACTTTATTTAATATATTTGTGGCATCAACCTAATTAACTTTTGCTATAGTTTGCAATCTTGGAGGCAACATGTTCTTTTCGACTTCACTTTAGGTTATTATAAAACTTCAATTCTTTTGCAAGAAACAATTATCATACATTTTCAAATTCACCTTTTCCATGTCCATTTTGAAATTCTGATATATTTGTAGTCCTAGCTCTGAGTGCTCAATCTACGTTACATATTCACAAAACCTAACCTTGCAACTTCTGAAGTTCATTTCCTTTTAGTCAATTTTGTTATACATCAAATTGGAGTTTTGTAAAACTAATCCAAGTGTTTTGGTTCTATTTCTTGTGAATATCAATTATTTTGTGGGCCTCTGTGTTAGACAAAGTGGGCAAAACCAATTTCTCTTGGTGTGTTGTTGATAGTGTTTGAACCCATTTCTAACCATGGTGTCCTTGGTTCTTCCATTTCCTCATCCATTACTAACCTTGGTGTTGTTGATTCTTTTGCTTCCTTGTCCATTACTGACCTTGGTGTTGCCAATTCTTCTTCCTCCTTGTCTAAATCTATTGTGGTATCTCCTAGGTGTGTTATCTTTGGCCCTTCGCTTTTTTCTTTGTCATCTACCTTGGATTGTTCTCTTCTTCCACCTCGTTACTGATTGTGTTGGCCACCACTAGTTGGTCCATTTCCTTATTATAAGCAAGTGCAAGTGTTTCATATTGATCATCTTTTGCATCAATATCATTTCATGACCATTTTAAAAAAAAAATTGAATCGTTTATTTTCTTGGACACTTGAAATCCTAAAAGATAATTGCACTGCCGATGAAATTATGTTATAAATTCTTGATTGTTGGGTCTTTTGGTCATGGATTATTTCCAGGTGGTTATGGCAAGCTACTTAAAAACTCTGGAATCGACATTTTGATCATTGTTGCATATATATTGTAATCCTGCAAATGATTAATAAATGCCTAATATCCAACCTTTGCTTGGAACTCTACATCTACACTTTTTAATTTTTTTTTGTATAGACAAGTACAAATCCAAATCTGGTAGTGTTTTGCAAGAATGTCGTGGATATGGGTATGTTGACATGATGCAATTAAAAAAATTGTCTTAAATTTATTTGATGGATCCCTTCAACCTAAAAATAAAACTAAATTGAATGCACAACATAGGAGACATTTGGAAACATGTTAGTTTCATGAGATATTTGTAGTTGTTTAGTCAAATTCTACATTTAAATCTAGCATCACAAACATTGGTTGTCATTGGACAATTTAGTTTTTATTGACGAGGTCGAAACAATTACATATGCCAGAATAATTCCAAATGGCAGAATAATTACATTTGTTTCAATAGCCACAACATCATGTATATGATTTTGATTATCATTTACTACTTTGATTTGAAGTTTTTATTAACTTTTTGTCTCAACCGTCACTACGAATTTGTTCAAGATTGCTTAAGTTCAGCCATAATTTTATTTTAATTTTTCATAATAAAATTTTCCTTCTATGATCTCATATTTTGAACAAATATTCATTTTCACACATCTATTATGTTATGATTCAATGTAAAGAATAGGATTTTGGTTTCTTATTCAATTTCCAATTTGTCAATTTTTTTCTATTGTCATACATGTCTCGTGATTTTAGGATCGGCCTTATCATTTGACAATTAACAAGTTGTTTTAAGACTTTGTTCCTCAATTCTTATGGAACCTAGGCTCACCTACCTAGAGTTGCATAAAGTTGTCATCAAGGATTCATGAATTATGTGGATAGCAAATTCCCACGTGTTAACAAGTCTTCTATTGACAAATCATTCAATAAGCTTGTGAAAAAATGCTTTAGAATTGACTTCTTTAAACTCACGTGTTTTTTTAAGAAGTCCATTGCATATGTAAACATTGCCAAATTGTAGTCCTCCATATCATCCTTAGAAGTGTTCACACTTTGTCTCGTTATAAAAACACTTTCTTTGTCCATCTTTGGATTTGCCCATCGCCATGCCGCCCATTCTTCTGTTTTGTCAATTACTCTCTTCCATTATGTTTCCCATGTTCTAATTTTGAGCAATTGCTTGAGGGGGTCTAACCTGGTATTCTCTTGGATATTCTAATGGATTTTTTGTCATCTTGCAAATTCTTTCTAATATGTTTGAGTTTAATGTGTATTCAATCATAAATTCCAACATGTTTGATGTGATAGTTGATGACCATTTTCTTTTTGCCATTAGAGTAGAAACGTTTTATGAGTGCAAGTAGACAGTTGAAGAATAGAGGATGTAACTAAGAAATACCCATGCAAATAATGCAAATTGAGGTATTTTGCATGCAAATTAGTAGTAGAATGAAAAAGAATGCAATTTCATTGTACAAGTTGCCAAGGGGTTGAGAGAGTGAATGGGAAAAAAAAAAGTTTAAAATGGTAAGGTGTCATGGGGCGCTTGATATTGTCTCAATTCTTAATGGTCGCATACCTCTTTGTGGTGGACAAGTAGTGTTTGAATTGGCACATACCTTTTGGTGGGTCAATAGATTTATGTGCCACTGAATTTGATCTAATTTCAAATTTTATATGGTTTGGATGTTACAAAGCTAGAATATACTTGGTAGTAATGGAATTTGAAATATTAGTTCAAGTATAACTTGAGCATTTCATGAGATGAATTGTTCACAATAAACCAACATAAATTTCTTGTATTCGGTTTGGAATGTATCCTATTGTGAATGTTCATGAAAGATTTCATTTGTTGTCATTTTTCATCCACATTTTCATCCACAAATATCATTCATCCATGACACGTGGCAAAATATTCTTCCACATCACCAAATATTTTGTCCTAAGTGTGACATAATATATTTCAAATATTTCGTCAATGTGGGAAGAATATTTTAAAAAATATTCAGTCTTGCTCCCTTACTAATGCTCACTTGCTCACGCTCATGTTCCCAGGCTCATGAAATAACATCCTTGAGATTATTTAGGTTCTTTCCACCAAATCTTATGTGGCCTAGTCTCATGGTAAGCAAGAAGAGAAAAAATAGTTGGCATTGCATAGAAGATGAGTGGTACCTCAAGCTCTAATAATAAATTCCTTGCTAAAACCATTTTCTTCCTCTTGTGACAATTAGCTTTCAAAATCTCAACATGATCAAAAAGAAAACATGTTAATAATACAATGCTAATAATAATTGAATTCATTGAAAATACTAATTTTAAAATTCAAATGTGAATGATGAAGATTACTTACAAGCTTTAGTACACTCACAAAACCAGAAATCACAAATTATTAAAAGTTCAAAATGCTAAAACCCAAACAACAAACAAAACCCTAAATTTGAATGTTGGTTAAACCTTAATATGGTAAAAAAAGTTCTAATATTTACCTTTCCTAAGTAAAAAACACTTCATATTTACCTTTGCCTAAACTGGTAGCAATTGAAATTGCCAACATGTGTTCAAAAAAGGATGTGTCACTTTTGCCCTTTTTTGAAGTTTTAGGGGCAAAGTTGGGGCAAAAGTCAAGGCAAAGTGGGGGCTGAGATGTGCATGTGCCCAAGCCAAGAGTCACTTAGTTCATCAAAGAAGGGATGCACATAAGGTTCCAACTGCATCCTAAACAAGCAATAAATACAAAAAGAAGACCAATTGTGCGATACAAATACTGGTTGACAATGTCACATAGCTACTCCACCTTCTCATTGGTCAATGGTCCTATATTTCCTTCAACATTCATAACACCAATATTGTATGACATATTCCGAGTGTAACCAATCCCAACTTTAGCAAAATCACATTGTAGCCAACATATATGTGACTCAAAACAATCAATGATGATATGCTTTGTTTAAGAATAAATGAGGTTGTAGGTAATGTGAAACCTAGGCTAGGCCCAAGGCTAGGCCTAGGGATACTACATCTAAACCTAGGATACATGGCATTTAAGCTAAGCCTAGGGTTAGGCCACATGGTATTTATAAAGGTACACCACATAAGTCACATGGCCCTTATGATAGGTTCAATCCTAAACCATGTGACACCTTGGTTATGCCTAGGGCTAGGCCATGTGGCAACTAGGATAGAACACCTATGCCATGTAGCACCTAAGGCTAAACTACCTAGGCCACATGTCACATAGGCCGTGTGGCACCTAGACCTAAGTAGCATATAATGTGGTACCTAGCGTAGACCTAGGTAGCATATAATGTGACACCTAGTGTAGCCTATATTTAAATAGCTTATGATGTTGCACCTAACCTAACTTAGACCTATGTAACATATAATGTGACACCTAGCCTAGTCGAGGGATAGGTAGCATGTACATATTGAAAATTATATGATTATAATTTTTTAGTCGTAGGACGATCCCATACAATTGTAAATAACAACTAGTTGCATGGTAGTTATAATTTAATTGGTTACAAATGATAGGATATTTTGTAGTTCCTTGACTCTTTGTTTAAAATTGGGTGTCTACTTAGATGTATGCCAAGAATCAATGAATAAGATTCTAATAATACGAGTTTGGTGTTGTAGTTTACATTTGTTTTCCAATCATTGGTTCAATTTGCACATGTGTATATTGAGTAGGATAGACATGTTGGAATTTATTGAATGGGGTTTTGAAACCAAAAGCAACACCCTACATGGGTTTGTTCCAATAACACAAAATTACAAAATATCTAATTGACATTTAGTTGAATACATTGAATATAATTGAATACACATTGAATTCAAGTTCATTCAATTCAATTCACAAATTCAATGTAAATGTCCATTCAATTCACATTTGTTCAATTCAATTCAATGCAAATTTAGTTCAATTTCAATGTCCATTCAAAAGTAATATCTTTACCATATTTTATTATTTAATTGGGTTGCAAATCAACCATTGTTCAAACAAAAGAAATCTCAATTTTTTTCCTTCAACCTTAACAATTTCTTCTTCTTTGAAAGTTGGTAGTCTATCTCCAAATCCTCGGAGATTGTTTAAAAAAGCTACAACATTTGGAGGCCTTGGCTCAAATGTGTCTCAATCTATACACTAATTATGTAAATCATAATAAGCAATAGCAACTATCAAAGTTCTATCAATTCTTGAGTTAAAATGTTTTAATATATGCCACATGTACTTCAAAGATCCAAATGCATTTTCAATTCCTTGCTTCCCTGAATTCATAATGTAATCATACCTTATATTATCCACAACATTTGGATTACGAATTTTCTAGTTTTTAAACAAATATGGTCAAATTGTGTATGTTGCATTACTAATGTTATAAGGTGTGCCTCTCACACTTCGAACAAACAACACCACCAGCTCTTGTTAAGTTTCACAATTTTTCAATTGTGCATAAGAATCAGACATCTTGAATTGCCTTCCATCATGAACTCCGCCATCTTGGTCAGCACACATGTTCCAACATTTTTCATCTACATCGCAAACTAGTTGGATTACAATGTTATGGTTTTAATTTACTTTTAAAAATCACTCATTACAAGTGTCACTCTCTTGTTGAGAGAATGAACTAATGATATATGAATATCATCAATGGGTCCACAAACATTAAATAATCATGTGAGATCACAAAATGATCAATAAATTTTTTCATGTGATCCACATAAGAAATACTAATATTCTTGCTAAACAACTTATTTTTATCACATAAAACATCACAAACTATGTCAATTGTACTTGCTTATGGGGAAAAACTCCTAAGTTAAATTGATCAGCCATGTGTGGCACTAATTTCATGAACAAACCTATATGGCACAATTGTTACAATTTGTCTAATCTCTAGTTATGGTTTGATATGGTTCGCACACTAGGATTGAAGAAACAATTTCAACTCGCTTGCATCCTCTGTCTTATCGCGGCTACTGGCATAGAGTTAGCCGATGCTTATTCTCTAGATATCGTCATAGCTTCTTTTCTGAGAAAAGGAGTTTACGACCCAACATGCAAGAAACAACCTGGCGAACTGAAACATCTTAGTAACCAGAAGAAAAGAAAGCAAAAACAATTCCCGTAATAGCGACGAGTGAAATGGGAGTAGCCTAAACCGTGAAAACAAGGTTGTGGGAGAGTAATATAAGTGTCGTGTTGGTAGGCGAAGCGATTATTTCCCGCACCCCAGATGGTGAGAGTCCAGTAGCCTCAACAAATTGGGTTCATCCGCCTTTATTGAAGCCTTCATTTTTATATTTATTTTAATTATTGGTTTAGTTTATAACACTAAATTGTTAAATGCCTTAAAACTAATTCTGTAGTACAACAAGAACTTCCTATCCCTCATTTTTGGTGTTGTATGCCACACAATATTCTGCACAAAATCCCATTGAACAATGTTGCATGGGCTCATTCCACCACTTACAAGATCAATGTCTCTTACTATAAAACTGTACTTGCACACAACACATGTATCTCTAGTGAAGGCTCATCCACCAAAAAAAAATCATGCACCCTTATTTGAAGACTGCACAATTATCCAATAGAGAGAAGCATCCAACTAAACACAACCCTCCCAAACAGAGTGTAATCCATCTCTAACATAAACTTTTTAAAAACCAAACAAACAACTTGAAAATTCATTAAAATTGAGGGGGAAAAAACTCCAAAATGCTTTGAAGATTGAAAAAGCCTCGTCAAAAATCAAGAGTTAAGTGAAAGTAACCCCTAGAAATGCTTCACTGGAAGCTCAAAGAAAACTCTCACGCCCACCTCACACATGTGCGCTGGAAACTGGTATAGAGTTGGGGAATTTGCTGACGGGCTGTTTACTGGCTGTTTTTCATCATATGCCCAGATGTAGTGTCGGTTGTCAGACTGTTAGTACCATGACGGTTCTTCAAACATTAGTGAACTCGCATTCAGCGGCAGAAAATAAAGGTCCAGTGAACAACACTAAGTGCCTGGCGCTCGTAGGACTCAAAGCTCAAGAAAAGAAAAACCATTTTGAACTAATTTTGTAATATATGAAATGCTTGTTGAGTGTCCATCGAGCCCCAGTGGAGCCACACGAGAAACACCCCGTATGGTTTCCACTATAATTGCAATAACCAAAACTACATTGGCAACAAACGAAGAATCCAGCTTAGAACTTGGCGGTAACATCACCAAAAAGAGAGACGAAATCCGTTGTTGGAGTTCCCTCGCCTTCATTCCTGGAGGCAACATCGAAGGCCTTGTTCTGAGCCTCCCTAATGATCAAGGCTTGTACGCAAAGCTCCGCGACGTCAGCCCTAGGAAGAGACTTTGTGGTGGTGCTCAAGAGCTCGTCATCTTTCCCTATGACGAGTTCCCGAATACCTCCCTCTTTGTCGTTCAAACCTCCCGCCCTGATAATAGTGTAAGGAATGCCCGAATCGGCCAAATACTGCTCTGCTTTCCGCTTCCATATCAAAATCTTTCCATTGCCTAAAGAGTTCAAAGGATGATTCACATTTTGACCTCCCATAGATGCGACCAAAACGATGTGCTTCACTCCCGCAGCCTTTGCAGCGTCGATCTGTGCCTTCTGTCCATTCCAGTCCACTTCCTCGGGCGAGCCTCCCTCTGCGAAGTAAAATTCGGGACGACCTCCCTTGCTAGGATCAAAGTCGGGCTTCATCTTCGGCACTGCGCTTGTCACGATCACCAACGCATCGATACCTTCAAAAGCCGGAGTCAAGCTCTCCGGCTTGGTGATGTCACCAACAAAGACGCCATCGCCTCCCAGAGAAGCCTCCTCAGTTCTCACCAGGCCGCGAGCCACAAACTTTCCTGGCTGCTTTTTCAGTTTCTCGAAGACGATCTTGCCCGTCCTTCCTCCTGCTCCTGTCACAAGCACAGTCTGCACCGCCTCTTCGCCTGTTGACGCCATAGATGATTCTCACGATTCCTAAACTACGAAGAGAGAGAGACACACACAGCAGGCTGTCAGAAACTGAAAATTGGGAGAATCAATGTTCTGCACAAAATCCGAGGAGCAAACCCCGCCAAGAACCCTAGATAGAATGCAAATCAGATTTTGCTATAAAAAGAAGCGATGACAATTGTAGGGAAAGTCTCCGATGCAACGGCTTTGCACACTGCAACCATCAAAAAGAGTATATGTCTACACCACACCTCCGGCCTAGACACCCCATTATTATGCAAAAGGCTCTTCGGCTCAGGTCAGTCTTGCCAACAAAATATTATTAGTTTCCAAAGTAATGCTCCTGTAGTAGAAACTTCTAGAACAGTCTAAAGTGTGAGGCACGGTTTAGAAAAGAGATTAGGTTTTTTATATTGACCCAAACCCAGATTGATCAAAATTTACACATATACCGGTCAGGAGGAAATAGCTGCAAGAACGGTGTAGAAGAAGCGACTGTGGCAGCTTGTGGTTCGAACATTGGCATGGACGCGTGTCTTCTTCCTTTTGCATTCCGTGTTTTGCCCGTTCGCTTTTACTTTTCCAGAGGAAGAAGACGGTGATGACGACGGCATCACACGAGGCTTCTGTCGATTATCATTGTCTTGCTCCGCATCCCCCCCAGCCCCACTTGCAACGCACCCGTAAAACCTAAAAAGTACTGTGCGTGAGTGAACTGGGGAGGCTCATTGCAGTGTGACTCAGTTTCCGGATACGAAAAGCGAAGATATGATTCTGCTCTTCTTCTTCTTCTTCTCCAGTTCATGTCTTCGGAGGCAAGAAGTTCGCTTGCATTGTTTCAAGGATTGTTCGTCTTCGACGGAGTTCGTTTGCTTTTTCATTCTGGTCTTCGGGTCTAGTTTGCAACAACCCTGGTTGGATACACTCTGTGATTGGCAACTTGGCGCCCACAGTTCCCATTTGGCTTTTGAGATTGCTGCAAGAGGCCACAGTTGCGTGTCGTAGTCGAGCAGACTGAGCAGTGATGTCTCCACCACTGTGACCGAAGATGAGAATGACATTGGTGACTCCAACATCTGTAGTTTCTGGTTGGTTTCAACAGTCCATGCCTCTTCAATTCTTTTCAGACTATCAAAGGGAGACAGTCTTTTTGCAAGGATGAAGATTTGATCCTTCACCGTTGTATTCCAGTTTTGAAAGTCACAAGACGGACCATAAAGTGTGGATCACAGACAGCATATGCACTAGGGGGTTCTAAGGAGAGAATCTGGAAGTCTGGGCAATCAATTCTATAAAGGTAAGCCCTCATTTGTTTCAAGGAAAACTCTCCGATGAAGTTGTTCCCTTGCATTGGTCCAGGATCCTGTCACATATGTCAACACTTTCTCCATCTCAACTGGATTGCATTTATTGGCAGACTAGGAAAGGAAAAGCTTAGGATCACTCTCTCTTCCTAACTATGTCCTCCAAGTGAACCAAGTTGTGCTTCTCCATGTTGTAGTCACGGTACGACCTACATATAAGCTTTCCCAGCTTTTGACCTAGAATTCACATGAGTCCAGATTGCACTCTAAATTCCACAAAGATCTAGAATCCTTGGTAGAAGGCAGAAGGTAAGAAGTGTGTTCTGAATATGAATGTTCTTTTTGGTCAAAATCAGAGTCTTCATACAAACACAGTTTTTGTATCAATGCCAGAGGCAGGAAGAGTGGTACTGATATGGGTTGATCATGAAGATAGGAATCTAAATCTTTGTGTCTGTTGTCAGTAGTTAAGGGTTTAAAAATAGCAAGTCTGCTAACCTCAGGGATGCAGATTTACATCCTTAAATGCCTGATTCTCCTTTCATTGTCATTTGAGTCATGTCTTAGATGCTTGCCTTGCTGCAGGAACAAACTGTATGCAAGCAGTTTCTGGAAAGGATAGTGGTTGCGCACTCCTGTTAATGGGCCAAAAACTTAACTGTGTCTTAGCTTCCCACAGCAAAGTATTATGGAACTTTGTTGATGTGAGTGAGGGGTAGTGATTCCATGAAACAGTTTTTTTTTTTTCCATGGTCCATATCAGTCAATACTGCACTGATAAATGGCCACCAGAATTAATTTACTAAGGTACTATCCTCCTGCAGAACAGCTCTTTGGATAATTAAGTTCATGAATTGAGTTATAAGAATTCATTCGAAGAACTTAGAAGTGCAATTTTTTTTCAAGACTGATTGTTTTCACAGCTTTTCCATGAAGCATTAGGACTACCAGGGGATGCTATGGTAGCTGGTAATTACCATACATGTTGCCGTTGAAGGTCACTGTACGACTGTTACTGTTGTGCAGATTGCTCCTCAGGTTTTTCTATGTTGTTCTTAGGGCCTCCTCTTTTTCCTGTTTGCTTGCTTATGTTCTGATGCATTGAAATGTTTTTATTTATCTATGCTGCTTGAGTGCCAGCCAACATTGTTACTGAGTCTTCCCATTGCTTCCAGAAATTCATCAGAAACTCAGGGACACAAACATTTTGTAAAACTGTTTGCCCAAATGTTTTAGTAGATTATTCTATACTTATCTACACCCACCATAGGGTGCTGATGAAGTCAGTGGAACTAATGGCAGCTAGTCACAGCCATTCATGACCAAGACATCTTTGTGATTTGACATTAACAAAGCAAGGATGTCACTCATCCTTGTCATGTGTGTTCTGGTTTTGCAGGAACTGAAAGAATGCTTACCTTACAATGTTTCTCTGAACAGTTCTCTGTAATCATATAGATATGTTGCATCTGAATCTCACATAGTCATCTCTCATTTCTTTCAGGTTGACTTGATTTGTAAGTATAATGTCCTCAAGTCTTCTGAACATATCTAAATTTCATTACAAGAGTGTTCTGCATAATTAGTTTGAAACCTTTGTCCTCATCCAAACATCCTTACAAAGCTTTCAGCATTGTCTGTCTCTTCTCTTCATCTCTCCTTGTTTGGTTTTTTTTTTGCTGCAGATCATTATATGCTTGTCTACACCCAATCTTGAGAGCTATGAACAGAGTCGGGGAGAAACTGCAGCTAGTCCCTGTGATTCATGATAGAGGTGATGGTCTGAAACTTTGTGAGTGACAACCATATTCATTCTTGATATGTTTGTTTTTGGTTCACAGCAGTTACCTTTGTCATTTTTCTTCCTCTTGGTGTTCCCATCCTTTATGGTTTCCATTGTGATTTTTGTCTGTTTCATGTCATCATGGTTGAGTCTTACCATTACTGCCAGAGTAATGCCATAAACTTAGTATGTTGACTAATGTCTGACATTGGCCTTCACCTACAGCTGGGAGCTGATGAATTCTGTGGGGATGTTATGATAACTGGTTACTACCATATTGTTACTGTTGAAACTCACAAAACGTGTGATACTGCCATCATGTTCACAATGCTCCTCAGTTTCTTTCTATGTTTTTAGCATTTGGGTCTCCCCTTTTTCCTGCTTGCTGACATACTGTTGCATCTGAAAACTCTCCAACATTATCATTGGGTCATCTCTCAATTTTATTAAAGTTGAAAATCACAAGTATGTAGAAGTTATCAATGCTTTTGAAGACATTTCAAGTCATGGTGAAAGCATTCTGTTTGTGTTTGGAATGGGCTTTCCTGGGCTGATAATTGTTTGTAGAATGATGTGACAGTGAAGAGTCGGAAACTTTAAACAGAGTTCTACCAGTCTAGCATGGAGGCAGTTGCCCCAAGAGTTAAAGAACCTGACTTAGTCTCACTCGTCAGCTAGTATGCACCATTCTTTTTCTGGCAGCAAATAACTTGCAATTGGGTGTTCTTCTGAATTAAATTCAGAATCTGTTCTTTCCAGAAGGTAGGTGATGACACAGTTTTATGGATTAGTGCATTTTCAAGCTCCATAACTTGGAACTTCTTGACTTTAGACCTTTTCTTCATTGTTTCTTTCATTTCCATTATATGCACTTGGTCTTGGAAGTATGAAGCTCAAAACTGTTCCTTGAAGTCAGAGTTCATGTAGTCATGCATGTGTGTGTCTCAATGGTCAATACAGGTTGCATAATGTTCCTGTACCTTTTCTGTCCATGTTGCCATATTTTGCAGCTACATGGTTCTTTGTTGTCATGTTTGGTGTCAGTATTTAGAAATCTATAACAGGCAGCATGGAGTAACAGATGGTGTTTGAACCCTTTTAAGAAAACTCTGCAGGCCTTTTCCCTGTTGCACTTGTCATAGCCTTTGTCAAGAAACAAAACATTGAATACCATACCCTAAATTTCAAGCCTGAAAAATTGTACCATTGACAGTATGCACATGCATTTCAAATTTTTCCTTGCTCCTGGCATATTGGGAGACATGCCTCAGATTGGATGGAGGTTCATTGACGACATTGATGATGTTTAAGTTTTTTTTTCACATTGAGTAATTGAAAGTGATCTGAAACCACCCATGATTTAACCTTTAGGAATCCCAACTGATCCACAATCCACCAGTAATGCTTCAACAAAAAGTCCCCTGAGAAGACTAGTGAACCAATGTACTTGAAGATTGCTCTCTTGTTTACATAAAACCTCAATTTCTTAGTAATTGGTACTTTCAGTTGTTTCTGCTCTGCCAGGCCTTTTCATCCTTGCAACCCTAACACACCTCCATCTCTTTGCCCTTCTCTATTTTGTAAGGGTGCTGATGAAAAATGAGAGATTGGACACCCTCCCCCAAATTTAGCTTTGGATCTGACCTCCTAGCTCATCAATTTCCCAAACCCTGATGGTTTAAGATAGAGAATTAGAGAAGTCACTCCCCATAGCATACATCATTAGGCAGTAACCATCTCATGCTTGAAACAATTGTTCCCCAGTCCATACAAACTCTTTTGAAGGTTTCTTATATGTGGGCACTGGCTTCTTAGTTGGTAAACATCAATCACAATACTTTCTTTCAATCTTTGAGGTGCTTGAACTTCATAGCACAATTGGGACCAGGTGTGCATCCTGGTTTAGCTCTACCCACCACCCCTGTATGTGGCCTCTTTCCATATGTATGGAAACCCAAATTTGAAACTACCTGTTTAGGGGTTGACAAGTAGAATCCACTACCCATTGCCAAGAACTCTTCACTAGCTGGTGTACAAGGCATTCAGTCTGAAGCCAAAACCTTTTATATAAGGGACTTGTATGGCATACTGTAATGGTTTGGCAGCTTCAACACCAATTATATTGTTTGAAGAAATGTTAAAATTTTCAAAATACATTTTTTCAAAGAAATTTTTTTTGTGACAGAAAATAAATACCCTTTTCAAATATTCTGTAATATTCCATTTTCAACATGGAATGTTAAAATTAATTATTTTTTGGATAAACATGTGTTGAAGCCCTGTACTACTTGATTAGTGCAGCTCCATGGGACTTCATGGTATCACAGCATTGACAAGCTCCAAAACATTCATTTACCCAATTGAGATTGTCATCAACACCTTGGGCCTTGGCCAAACCGGCACCACAAGACGCTAAATAACCACCCCCACCAACATCGAGCTCTGTCCACCCACACTGGTACCATGATGTAAACTATATGCCCCAAAATTCTTGCTTTCTGCACATGATACATATCCCCTCCAAAGACTAAAGCAGCAGGGTCCCCAAGCCCAAATTTCACATTTCCCAGGTTAAATATAGCCACTAATAGGCCTGGCTCCAGAAGCTGAAGGTACCAGCATTGGTGTTGGCTCACCCTGACCATGGTCAACTACTAGGTATAGAATTTCAGAATTTCTCTAGGAATGGATGCGTTAACACATCAAAGGGGTGGAGGGGAGGGTGAGCAGCAGTCTTCTGTTGGCACAAAGAATTACACATAAGCAACATCCAATTCCTTCATGGCAGACATATTGGAAGAGCAACCAGCACATTTCCTCAAATGTGCCAGTGAAAAGTGCTTCAATGGCTGGGTTAGGGACTTTAAACTTTAAACTCACACCCTCTTCATTATGCAGAAAACCTGCATGCAAGTCTCAGTACTGCTGCTAATCACAGAATTCCTCTCACCCAGAAATGAAAGGCACTGCCGGGATGAACCCCAAGTTGAGGCCTCTCAACTGCAGTCCCACTGTCTATTGTTGTGGGCTAGCGGGACTGTTTGATATGAGAGTGAGGAAGAAAGTGAAAAAGCCAGACAAGAAGTGAAACACCCCGACTCAGTCCACAAAATAGTCCACAATTTTGAGAGCTGACACAAAATTGCACATGGAGGTTGGGAAGATGAAACTGAAATGCATGAAGATTCCATTGAACCCCCAACCAGACCCAGTGGACACTATTACTACTTACCTACCCATTTCAAACTACCAATACTATTTACAAGGTCCTCTCAACCCACTTGTGCTCACCTACTGCCATGATAGTTACACAACTCTCACAACTTTCGCCATAACAAAGTACCCTACTCATTTTGAAAGTTACAATCTATTCACTTGCAAATAACTGTTTTCTTGTCCAGGCCTAGGTAGACATATCATATTCACATTCTATGTCTACTTAAGCCTGGCCAGTATTGTAAAGGATAACCAACCTACTCCTACACAATTGTGTATGTTTTAGGAACCACTCTGCACCCATCCCATTTGACATGACACTGAAAATTACCTACAAGTTGTGGCTAACCTTGCTTTCTTCTAAAATGTACAGGCCATCAGGCAGGATGCAATAGATACTGTCATTTCATTTAGGCGCATTACAATAATGGCACTCAATGCTAACTTCCTTGGGTGGTATAACTGAAGTGCCACATTTTCACATCAGTTGGGCAATTTGGCTTGGCCCCTCAGAAGAGAGGTCATTAGGGCTTCATAATATGCCAGAGTGCTGTGACCCAAACCACAATGTTAGGTCCAAAAAATATATAATGAGTGTAAGTGCCATATTCCATTGGTACCCAAACATCCCCACATACTATCATCCTTAGCCATAAAACCTCCTAGTTAGTTCAACAACAAAATGCTTAGGGGTGCCCCCAAGCTAATCACCCACATGGAGGGGGTTCATAAAAACATCTTACCCAAGGGATAAACTAATTTTGTCCCTCCCTGCCACCAATGCTTTCAACTACTATATCCTGCAGAGTTGCAATTTTTATAGAGGTGTCCAACTTCATCTGAGTTTAGGAAGGGTGATTGCTACTTGTTGGCGACAGGCTTTTGAGGGTGGCCTGGATTGCAAGGAAGCCTGGCACCAAATGCGTTTTGGAGTACAACTTCCAGTATTTAGGGTTTTGATTAGTTCAGTTTTATCTTGGTAATCTAGGCTTTGGTTACTGAGTGACTCCAAGCATTCTCCAAAGCTTCTTTTGGTGTGTGTTTAACATGCACAACATGCAGGTGGTGGATAGACTCTGTCTGTGCTGACATAAACAGACTATAATCCACCCTCCAACCCTACCTTAACCTCATGAATAAAAAAGCATAGCCAAAACATACAGCTTCCTTTAGTTTTGGCAAATGTCAGGCCCATACCAGAACAAAACAGGCTCCCCATACTTCTTAACTTCTCTGTTGCTTTACTTTCTTGGAAACACAACATTGCTAGTCAAGTGCACTTTGGGGGGGGGGGGGGGGTTACGCCAGTGTACATAAGCAATTCACCCACCTTTCTGAACTCCAATTTTCAAGATGATGACTTTGATGTCTGCCACCCACCAGTCACCACCAGAAAGCCCATGGTAAATGAACCAAACTAATTCCCATGTTTCATCTGGAGCTTCCATGTTAAAGCTGCAGTGTTCCATTTGAACATGATGGATCATCATGGTCCATTCTCCAGACTTACTCCACCTCCTACAACTAGTAAGAAACTTATATCTCCTGTATCTAAGCCTTCCAAGACCGAGCCTGGCTCAGGCATCAAAACCTCAAAGTAGCCAGCTTTTTGCACTTGATTCCCATGCGACCCTTTATAGCTTATTCTGTACTTGTTCTTCTTAAATATCCACCGTCATCTGTAGCACGGTGCACCCTAGTGGAACGAACCACATATCATGGTTGTTGTTCGACAAGTGCCCTTAGTACTTACATACCCTTGAGAAAATTATGAGTTTTATGACCGCTTCTGTTTTGATAGGAAAATCTGAACTTCTTTGAGTGGTCCAATTGAGAAATGGTTCACACTGAGAGCTAACTATGGCCCAGCCTACCACCACTTCAAGAAATGCTTTGGAATGTCCAGTTGGACAATGTGGACAACCAATCTCCAAAGTCCATGACGATTGGTTTTTTTTTTTCCCCCCCCAAAACACTTTCGGATATGAAAATGTCTCTTCTAGTGGCTCTTGGAACATCTTTTTTTGGTGTTTATTTATCTGTGGGTTTAGCCACCTCCCCACTTCCTCGCCTTACTGGCAGACCCATCTCCCATACCCACTGGCATCTTGCTACAAGTAGTGATTGAGTTCGAGTATCCAGTAACCAACCCTATTGTCACCAGAAGTTGGTTGAGTTACGATCTCCACTAACTTGAGATCTGACACGTGACTTATAGCAATCAAACTTCGACTTGGGTCCTCCCTGTACTTCCTTCCCACTTCTTATCCCAGTAAGGGCCTTTATCAATAGAGCTTGGCAGAGTTATATCATTTTTTGTGATTGTCCTTGGCAGGGTTCTTTTTTATAAAAAATATAATGTGTGCAAGTGGCAACATGACTACCCTTGAATATGCCTAAACTGGCATGTTATGTAATTTGGCTCAAGGGTTAGTTGGCTTCTTGGTCATTTGTTTAGTCAGCTTTTGGCCAACATGGATTTTTCAAGATAGCCCAAAGTGGCTATTCATTTTTTTAAGAAATAAGTTAAAGTGACACCCACTAATTTTTTTAAGTCTAACTGACACCCACCAAGAAAAACAGTGGAGAATGTGGCTCCTGGGCTTAAAAGGAAGGAGAAACAAAAGACACAAGTGACATTGTTCCAAAATCAAACCTAAAAACTAAACACAAATTGTACACACTTTGAGGGGGAGTTGAACTCTAGTCTAATATCAGACTTTGCCCAATGCAACTCAAAGTCCCACCCACCACACCCAAATGTCAATAAACCTCATAACCTTATAAGAAACCAAGCACAATCATTAGCACAATCACCAAACTTGTCCAAATCATGGAAACATGAACACTTGAATTTTGTGTTGTGAAAAAAATAAAACTTGTTAAGTGTGAGGCAACTTTATGTCCCTCTACTCCCAGTTCTACTCTGGACAAGGTTGACCCTCATGACCAATTTAAAACAATTGTTGTCAAATGGAATTTCTTTTTGTATTAGTGTCATGACAACAAGGTGCTCTCAACACATCTCTCATGGCCTTGCATGTGAAGATAAATGGTAATCAATATTGGCAAAATTAAAGAAAATTCATGATTACATCTAAAGTACTAGGCACAATGAAGATTTATAATCAATGAATGTTCAAGATAGGGTTGTCACTACATTTGTGTGTCCATCACGGTGTGATAGATTCATTTAAACGTGGATGCAGTCATGTGTCATGTTAGTGTAAGGTCAACCTAGGTCAAAACGATGTTGAATTGCCCAAAAAGAAATTAAGGGCGAGCGAATATAACATTATTCGATTGTCATAAACGTTGTGGCAACTGAAACAATAAATTTGGTCATTAACTTTTGGTCACCACAATGGGCGATTAAAAAATTTCAGTCACCCACTTTCGGTTGCCATAGTTGGCTGTCTAAATAAAATAATTAGGAATTGCCCAAAAAAATTGGTCGTTCGATCAAGAGTGGCCATCGATCCAATAGCTTCAAAAAAATTAGTTTTTGCTTGATTTTTTCGGGAAATGCTCGAAAAATACAATCACCAAATTTTCAGTCATTAACTTGGGCAATTGAAAATTTTTGGTGGCCTTTAGTCGTTGACTATTGGCTGAATTTTTTCGATGACCCAAGTTGGCAATTGAATTTTTTGGGCAATGCCCAAAGTTTTTTTAGGTAGTGATCAAAAAAAAAAAAAAAATCGTTGTATTGATGGCCATTATTGATTGAACAACTAAAAACATTTTGGGCATTCCCATTGTTTTTTGGCCAACCCGAAAAAAATTCGATCACCCAACTATGGCAACTGAAAGTTGTGGCGATCAAATTTGTTTTCAATCACCAATTGTGTGGCAACTAAATCTATTTTTTTTCACCTTGCAGAATGGGGGCAACCCAAATATAATGAAAATTTTCCATGCGTTAGTCTTAACGGACGTCACAGACATGTCAAGACAAATGCCGACGTGATGCTCGACACAAAATGGGTGCATCATGGCCGTTTTGACAACCTTGGTTCAAGACAAGAATGCAATGAATCATCTTCTTTTTTCAATAGGAGCATATATGATATAATGCTAGAGTTCTAGGGATATTGACCAATCTTTAACCCACCACATGTTCGTGACATCATGAACAAGAATGATCATATCTACAATTTCATTGGCTTGAATGTTCAAGACCCAATTGATTTCAATGATATGAAGAATGAAAACCATCTACATGGGAATGACCCCATTAGCCAACATGCAACTCATACAACAAAAAAATGTGAGGAGGATACTAATTGGATGTTATGGAGTCTTTTTTCCACATGGACCAGCGCCAATGACTTCACCTCTGTTAACGACACATATCCCCAACATGGTTGCCAAATGTTAACAATGTTTTTGATGAGAATTAAGTTTAACATTGCTACTGGGTTCTTGTCTACCAAGCTACAGACAATACCACATATTGAAGTAGTTAAGACATATTACAAAGCTACAATCTGATATTAACAAACAATGTAAAAATGGGAACATGCATGTAGAGACATCATCAAACAAGGAATTAGTGTAGTGTGTATTATCAAATTTAAATATAAAGCATCTTTCATTCCATGTTGTTTAGTAAAGACTATTCTTTACCCCATATATCTACATTCTCCTTCTTGACTTTGGAAACCTTCAAATTATTAAAGCCTTCATCATTTTGATAGACCCATAAGTTCGATAGGTAATAATGATGACAATTGAATTCGGTAGGGCCTTGTTGAATAATACCCTGTTAAATATTAATAAGGTGTTTACTTTAATTGACGCACTCCCAACTCCTTGAAGGATTCAAATGTGAGTACAAGTAGAAAACAACGAAAGAAGGAGGAATCGGGGCACATTCCCGAGCTCACAACACTTTGAGGGGTAGAGGGGCGTGTTGGAGCTCCAGGATGGAACTAGGAAGAGTTGACAAGTTTCACTCACTCACACGGGCCTGCATATAACCCACACAACGTGGTTAGTGCATAGTTGGAACACCTCTAATGCTAGGACGAACCATGGGCAACACGGACGCACTAGACTCACCATGGCCTGGACTTGGGGGAAGCCACCACCTTCCCCCTTATAGTATACTTTGTGGCTAGCCATGGAGCCCACAACCAAATGGTTTTTTTCTCCCGGCACTCCCGAGTGAGAGTCCCGAAATGTCACAACCCTAGCTTTGGGTTCGCGACCAAGGCAAAGGGGGTTGCAAGGTTGCAGGCCAAGAGGAAGGAAGCCCGGGAGTCAAGGCAAAAGCATTGCAAGGGTGTGGGCCAAGAAAAAGTCCGGGAGTCACATCACAAACTCCTAGGAGTGTTAAAAAGTGTGAGGGAGTGAACCTTCACACTCCCAAGGCAACTCCCACTTGGGAGATGAAGTCCCGGTGGACTTCCGAAACTTCAGAGAGCGATTGCAGGGGTCAAAACTCAATGGCTCGTGGTGTTCTTTATATCAGTGAAAATCTCTTGAAGCGTAGATGTCTCAAATGAGCTCGCATTGCTCATTTGGATGTCTGAAACACAAGTTATGGCCAAAAGAAGGGTCGGGAGTCGAACTGCCAGTTTGACTCCCGACCACAAAAAGTCGAGAAACGACCCGATTTACTTAGCTGCAGGGGGCGTGCCACATATCGTTGGATAGCTCTCGACGAGAACTACAACTTTGCTTTAGACTGCATCTCAATCCGAGGTCTGCTCGCAAAGTTATGGGGCTCCAAAGTTGCGGGAGTCCCATTTGGCGCGATTCCGGGATTCCCGCTCGGGAGTCCTGGGAAAAATAGCCATTTGGATGTAGCCTCCGTGGAGAGCTGCAGAGTATACTATAAGGGGGAAGGTGGTGGCTTCCCCCAAGTCCAGGCCGTGGTGAGTCTTGTGTGTCCATGTTGCCCGTGG